>JAABUZ0100000231.1_pt1 | contig 145831 bp, 153 predicted proteins | sample 5562091 | NCBI WGS metagenome assembly JAABUZ01 (sample SAMN12813069, study PRJNA571459) | rock metagenome | isolation source: Antarctica rocks | place: Antarctica: Victoria Land, Linnaeus Terrace sud | collected 2015-12-21 | reverse complement strand
CACGGTGATCAGCAAGCGGAGGTCGACCGTCTCGTCTCGCTCGGGGCGACTCGCATCGACATCGGCCAGGGCGAGGTCAGCTGGGTGGTCATGGCCGATCCCGATGGCCATGAGTTCTGTGTGTTGAACCCGGCGATAGCGCGACCAGATCCCACGAAGCGAGGCTGACCAGAGGGGACCGGGCCGCGGTTAGCGGCCCGGCCCCACCCGCTCAAGGTCCGGCAGGCCGTCCACGATCTGCATCGATTCGACGCTGACCCGGGTGATCCGCCCTATGAGGTCGAGGACGTAGCCCGGAGGACCGGGCCGCGTTCGAGAGCTTCCGGGCAGCCTTCCAGCGCGCGGAACGCTTGGCCGATCGGGTGCTCGGCCCGGTTCAAGGCGCCTTCACCGAGGCAGAGCAGAGAGAGGCGGACTGGATCTTCAAAACCGGAGGGGTCAAGCCCGGCACCCCGAAAGCCCTTACCGCCGAGAAAATCCGCACCGCGCTCGTCCTGCACGACCAAGGCCTGGACCCCGACACCATCGCCGGCCGGCTCGGCCTCGACACCGACAAGATCGCCCGCATCCTCAACCGCACCCCGACGTAACCGGCGGTGGGTGCGGCCACCAGTAGGCGACCGCACCCACCCCAAGGGCCTCCCCGATGGGGGATCCGCCGCGAAAAGCTGATCACGCGTTTCAGGCGCGACATGACATCGCGAGATCGTCGCCGCAAGCGGTCTACCCGTGTGGGGAGACTCCGTCGTCTCGATGCCTTTCGACGACGACGAGGAGCGTCTTCTCGCCGACGTTGAGCCGGAGGACTTGCGGGCTGAGCTCGGTCATGCTCGCGGACCGTTGCTCTGTCCTCAACGACAAGGCGTGATCAGGAAGCGCGCTGTGGTTGGTGGCCGCAGTCCGGCCGCCTCACCTCTCCGCAACAATGGGCGTCATGGCAGGCACGACCGATACCGATTGGGTAGATCGATTCGCCGACGAGGTGATCGACGAGGCGCAGGCCCATAGGCCTGGAGCGCCGATCGTGTGCGCCTCGGGCCTCAGCCCGTCCGGCCCCATCCACCTGGGCAACCTTCGCGAGGTGATGACCCCTCACCTGGTCGCTGACGAGATCCGCCGGCGCGGCCACGCCGTCGAGCATCTCATTTCCTGGGACGACTTCGACCGCTTCCGGAAGGTGCCTGCCGGTATCGACCCCTCATGGGCAAAGCACATCGGCAAACCACTCACGTCCGTGCCGGCTCCGCCGGGCAGTGCGTACCCCAACTGGGCAGAACACTTCACGGCGGCGATGGTGGCGTCGTTGCTTGAGCTCGGCATCACGTTTCGAGGGATCAGTCAGACCCGCATGTACACCTCCGGCGCCTACCGTGACTCGATTCTTTTGGCGATGCGTAAGCGGGATCAGATCGACGCCATCCTGGCGCAGTACCGCACCAAGCGCCCGGCCCACGCCTCGGCCGCCACCACGTCGGAGGACGCCGACGTGGTGGCGGCATCGAAGGGGTCGGGCGCCTCCGGCGAGGATGATGGCGCCTCGGCCAACGGTTACTACCCCTACCGCCCGTACTGCGGGAGCTGCGGCACCGACTCAACCACCGTCGTCTCTTACAACGACGACACCGCCGCTCTCACCTACGTCTGCGCATGCGGTTACACCGAGACGGTCCTGCTGTCCGAGTTCAATCGCGGCAAGCTGGTGTGGAAGGTCGACTGGCCGATGCGGTGGGCCCGAGAACAGGTCTTCTTCGAACCATCCGGAGTCGATCACTCCTCGCCGGGCTCTTCCTACGTGGTCGGCGGACGGATCGTGCGAGAGATCTTCGGCGGTCGGCAACCGGTCGGCCCCATGTACGCCTTCGTCGGCATCAGCGGCATGGCGAAGATGAGCAGCTCCCGCGGCGCGGTGCCAACCCCCGACGATGCATTGCAGATCATGGAACCGGCGTTGCTGCGCTGGCTCTACGCCCGCCGGCGACCCAACCAGTCGTTCAAGATCGCCTTCGACCAGGACATCCAGCGCCTGTACGACGAGTGGGACGCGTTGGAGCGCACGGTGTCCGACGGCACTGCCGCTGCAGGCGACCTCTCGACCTATCACCGCGCGACCGAAACGGCCGACCTGCAGCTCCCGCGCACTCCACGGACTGTGGCCTTTCGGACGCTCGCGTCGGTCGTCGACATCACGACCGGCAACGAGGACCAGAGTCTGCGCATCCTGTGCGATCTCGACTCGCACAGGCCCATCACATCGCTGGCCGAGGTCAGGCCTCGCTTGAACAAGGCACAGAACTGGGTGGGCACCCACGTACCGGCCGACCAGCGCACGAGGCTTCGCGACGAGCCCGACCGTGCGTTGCTTTCCTCACTGGACAGCAACCAGCACAAGTCACTCCAGCTCTTGGTGAACGGGATCGACGACCATTGGTCACTAGAGGGCCTGACCACGCTGGTCTACAGAGTGCCCAAACTGATAGCCGGCCTGCCGCCGGACACCCCCCCGACAGCCGAGCTCAAGGCCACGCAACGGCAGTTCTTCGCGTTGCTGTACCGCCTGCTCGTCGGACGTGACACTGGGCCTCGGCTTCCGACGCTTCTGCTGGCCGTCGGCAGAGATCGGGTCCGTGTCTTGCTGAACGCCTAGACGGTATGAGGGTCGTGGCTGGGGCCCGCCGCATGTGAACGTGGGTTGCCGACAGGGTGGTCCTGCCCGGTAGCCATTCCGCTTGTGGGAGTGATGTCGTCGTCACTCGAGAGCGGTGGGACACGGGTCAGTCAGCCTATCCAGGAAGATGGCTTCACCACCCGCCACTAGCCGCCGAGAGGACGTACGCTCGGCGTTGGTACCACCGGTTGGTCCGGTGGGCCGAAGATTCCTAGGAGGAACCATGCTTGACATTGCTGTACCCGACCCGCCTGACGATGAGCCGGAGTCGTATCCGAGCGAGTCAGTGCAGAAGCTGCTCAAGCCGTCTTCAGTCGGCGCCTTCGCACCCGAGAAGCCGAACATCTGGTGGGTGCGCGATCGTCCGAGTGAGATCTACATGACGATGATCACGAAGGAAATGGTCAACGAGACCGGCGGCCAGCATGGCTTCTGGACCACGTTCTCGACGAACCCCAAGTCGGCCAACTATGACCCCGCCAATTTCAACCGCCTCTCACGGTGGTTGGAGTCGCAGGGCATCGAAGCGCCGCCGCAGGTTCCGGTCGGATCTCGCCGGTTGGGTACGCGGTTCAAGAACTGGCACAAGTAACCAGCTAGCGCGGAGCGGATCTCGACCTGAATGACCAGCGTTAACGTCCTGTCACCCCAGGGGGTGACACGAAAACGGCCACGCACTACCTAGTCGCGCTCCACCCGCCGAGAACGTGCAGAGCGCTCGTCACCCTAGGTCGTGGGTCATGACCTCGAAGGGATGGTGCTTGCTCGCCTGTTTCGGGGAGACTTGTCGCTACCGTCCCCGACCGATTTGCGTCCGTCCACGGTCTGGCCCCGGCGGTGGCACGGGAAACGGGACACTTACAGGCTGTGCGGCACCGGGGGCGTCCCGGTCTTCAGGACTGTGCTGTCGAACTGCGGGTGTGCGGGTTCGCATGGCGGCTGGGCAGGCGGTGGCGAGTCGGAGCTGCAGGGTCCGGCCGATGTGCTGGTCAGGGAGCGGCCAGTGGGCTGCGAGCCGGGGTAGTTCGGTGGTGACGTCCCAGCCGTTGGCCTGCGCGCGGTCGAGGCTGGCGGCCAAGGCCGGCCAGCCAACGTCTTCGGTGAGTGCGGGGTGCAGGGACGCGGCGAGGGCGCCCCAGCGGTGGGCCGCCGTCTCCGGGCCGCCCGCGGCCACGCAGGTCCCTGAAGTCTTCGGGGTCGCCGAGGTGCTCGGTCGGCCTGGGCGGCCGGGAGCGTCGGGGATGGAGAGGTGGTCGTTGAGTCGCCACCACAGCGCGGCGGCGGGCTGCTCGTCGGGCAGCGCGGGCCCGGCGGCCGCCCGCCGGGTCAGGGCGGCGATGTCGGCGCCGGTGTCGGCGAGGGCGGTGAGCCGGCTGGCGAGGGTGGGCCAGTACGGGTCGTCGGCGAGCCGCGGCTCGATGCTGGCCGCGAGCTGCTGCCAGCAGGTGGTGTCGGCCGCGGGGCGGCCGAGGACGGCGGCGACCCGCTGCTCAAGTTCCCCCTGGACGTGGCGCTCAAGGCCGATGTCGGCGGTTTGGGGGGGTGACCCGGTGGGGCGCCGGTCCGTGTCCGGGATGCGGTGGGCGGCGCGCCAGATGGTCAGGTCGGACACGAGCGCCGGATCGCGGCCGATCAGGCTTGTGGCCCACGGCGGCGCGGTGGTCGTGGTCCAAGGAGTGGCTTGCCGGGCGAGGTCCGCGGCCAGGCCGGTGATGAGGTCGACTCGGGATTGCAAGTAGCCGGCCCAGTCGGGGTCGGCGGCGAGGGCGGCAGGGATCGGGGGCAGCCACGGAAGCGGCCCCACGGCGTCGGCGCGTCCCTCACCGAGGCGGACGTGCAGGACCGCGGCGATGTCGCGGGCGCCTTCGATCGGCCCGGCGTTCACCGCCGCCCGGAGCAAGCCGTGCGGGTCGTGGCCGTCCAGGGCGTACAGGACGAGCCGGTCGCGCAGCGCCGGCCACGCGGGGACGTCAGTGAGCCCTGAATGCAGGGTGTCGGCGGTGAGATCGAGCCAGGCCAGGGCGGCCGACCCGAAGAGGGTTTCGGCGCCGACGGTGAGGGCGTCGCGGTAACGCTCGGCGCCCTGGCCGAGCAGCACCACGGGGTCCGCAAGGGCCCGCCGTTCGCCGGTCGCAGACGTGGCGGTGCCGTCCCGGCCCAGTACCCGGGTCAAGACCTCGACCGCGGTGGGCGGAGCCATCGTTTCGGGGTGGGTGGCGGTGTGCGGGTCGCCGTCACTCGCGGTGGCCAGGTAGAGGTGGTTGGCGTGCCGGCCGCGGGTCAGCGCGACGTAGAACAGCTGGCGGCTCTCTTGCCCGGTGGCCACAGTGTGGCAAGTGCCGGCGGTGATGCCCTGCGCACCGTGCACCGTGGTGGCGTAGCCGAGCTGGACGTGCGCGGCGACATAACCCGCGGGCAGCGTGAGGTGTCGGCGGCTGGGGTGGTGGACCACGTCCAGCCCGCCGGACGGGTGCACGGCATGGACGGTCCAGCGGTCCCCGTTTTTCACCCAGTCGGTGCCGGACAGCGCGAGTCGCCGGTCGTTGCGGCGGGTCAGGATTGTGTCCCCGGCCGAGGCCCGCGACCCGTCGGCCAACGCCACCTCGGTCAGGTCGGGCTTGTCCTGCCCGGGTCGGTCATGGTCGAGGCGGTCGCGGCGGGCGCGGGTGTTCAGCTGCGCGGCGAGTTCCCGGGTCGGGGCGAGCAGCACCGCGTCGTTGTCGGCGGCACGGTCCGCCGCCCAGGCCGTGTAGGCCTGATCCAGGGTGGTGGTGGGAGTGCCGACGTGGATCCGCCGGTGGTCGGTGTAGTAGGCGAGCGCGGCCGGGTCCCCGTCGCGAAGGGCCAGCGAGGCGGCGGCCTCGGCCCGGTTCGGCGCCCCGGTGTAGGGGTGGGTGAAGCGCAGCACCTCGCTGAGCGTGAGCGCGCCGTGGGTGTCGGCGAGGTCGCGGAGCAGGCCGCCGGCGCCGACCGCGGCGAGCTGCCGGTCGTCCCCGACCAGCCGCACCGACCCTCCCCGGGCGACCACGAAATCGATGGCCGTCGCGAGGTCGAGGGTGCCGGCCATCCCGGCCTCATCGACCAGCACCAGGCTGCCCGGGCCGATCCCGTCCACCCAACCCGGCACCGACCCACCATCGGCGATGGCCCGGGCGGCGTGGACCAGTTTCGCGAGCGTGTCGCAGGCGACCGGCTCCCCGCCCGCAGTGGGCTGTGGGTTGAGTTCGGCGCAGAGCACGGCCGCCGCGGCGGCGCTGGGGGCGAGACCGACGACCGACCCGCCGCCGGCGGTCCAGGCGTGGGCGAGGGCGCGCAGCGCGGTGGTCTTCCCGGTCCCGGCCGGCGCCAGCGCGAGCTGGACCCGGGCCCCGGAGGTCGCCAGCTCGGTGACCATGCGGGCCTGCCCGCTGTTCAACGCGACCCCGTTCGCCGCCCGCTCGAGCAGCGCGACCGCGACGACGTTTGTGGGGACGGTCCGGCCGTCGGTGCGCCCCGCCGCGTCCAGCACCTGCTGTTCGGCGGTGAGGATCGCCGCGGAACTGTAGCGGCGGGACCCGGCCAGCACGTACACCGAGGTGCCGTCCGCGCGGCGCAGCCCGGCCGGCTCGACCACCGGCTCGGCCGCGTCCAACCCCACCGACAACTTCGACAAGACATGGGTGACGACGGCGTCGACGAACCCGTTCACCTCGACCAATCGCACGCCGGCGGCGCGGGCTCGGCGTTCGGCCTCGGCCCGGACATGGTTCTGCTGCCAGCTCGCCCGCTCGGCTTGAACGGTCTCGAGCACCGCGGCGGCTGTCACCCCAATGTCACCCCCGGCAACGACAGGGGTGACACGGCCGCGCGCGGGCCCCAGCGCCCGGGCGAGGTAGCCGTCCAGCTGTTCCTGGCCGCCGAGCACCGCGGTCGCCTCGGCCCGCCACACGTTGCGCTGCTCGCCGTGCGAGCGGGGTTCGTGCTTGGCCGCCCGGGTCTCCAACGTGGCCTGCTGGCCCAGCGCCAGCGCCTCCACCGGGGTCGGCGGCCGCCCGTGCGCCACCTGAAAGCCCGTCGCTAGCACCGCGGTGCGCGTCTGGATCGCAGTCCGGCGGGAGGACCAATGCCGGGGCAGCTGTCCGTCAACCCCGACGATTTCCCTCACCGGCCGTTTCCCCGGATCCGGTGCGGGCCGGTCGGCGAAGGTGACACCGAGCCGGCCGATCAGCAGGGCCTCGAGCCGGGTGTTGTACCGCTCCGAGGCGGCGACCTTGTTCTTGAACAACGCCCGGCCGTCCAACGACAGCCAACGGCCATCCACGGTCTGCACCTTGTTGGCGACCGCCACGTGGGTGTGCAAATCCGGGTCTCCGGCCCGGGAATCCCGATGGGTGAAGGCGGCCGCGATCAGACCGCGCACATTGACCTGCCGGACCCCGCCCGCTCCCTCGCGGCTAAAGGTGGCGTGGTCCTCCAGCCACGCCAGCGTGCCCGCGACCGCGTCCCGGTGCGCCCCTTCGATCACCTCCGCGACCTGCCGCGGGGCGATCGCCCACAGCGTCGACACGCTTTTCACCGGCGAGAACGTCAGGTCATAGCCGGCCACCGCCATGCTCGCCGGCCGCGAGGCCCGGGCCAGGAACCCGGACAGCTCCCGGGCATCCGCAGGCGCGCGGCCGTGCGTTTCGGCGAACATCGTCCGGACCAGGGCGGTGCGGATCCGAGCCCGCTCCGGCGCCGGGACCCGCGCCCCAGCCGGCAAACCGCGGGCCGTGTTGAACTCGCGGTAGCCGGCCGCGCACCGCGCCCGGAACGCGTTCGGCGCCTCGAACACCGGGAACGCGCGGCCCAACGACGTGGCCCGCTCCACCTCCCCCTTGCTGGCGCCGGTGCTGCGCAGCCGGTGTTCGATGTTTTCGGCGTCCGGGTGCCGGCCCGCCCCGAACAACGACCGCATCTGCGGCTCGCTTACCGGCTCCGGGTACCGGAAATCTGGCACGCCAGAACACCCGCGACCCATCCACACCCCAGGCGCCTCACCACGCTCCGAGTAATACGTGCCGAGATCGCCCGGGCCGCGGGAGGTCGCGTCCAGCGCGGCGACCTGCCGCGTTAGATACGTGTAGCCGGACCCGGCGGTCAGCTTGTGCAACCCCATCACCGCTCAAATGTGCCGCCCGCCTATGCCACCTCAAGATCAACTCACGCCCTGAGTGCACCAGGTGTGTGTCGAGTCGCGGTCAGGGGGTGACATGGCCACGCTAGGGTTCCGCTTCACGCGGCTATCGGACGGTTCGTGTCCAGTCGGTTGCGTCCACCCGGCCATCGGCAAGGCGTAAATGATCGTGGCAGAGGGCTGCAATGTCGGGGTCGTGGGTGGCGATGACCAGTATCCGGCCGGACCCGGCGGTCGCGTAGTCCAGCAAAACTCGCAACACCTCGTTGCGGGTTTCGTGATCGAGTTCTGCGGTGGGCTCGTCGGCCAGCACGGCTGGTGGTTGGGCGGCGAACATTCGGGCCAACGCAACGCGTTGCTGCTGTCCGCCGGAGAGGTCCTCGACGAGGTGCTCGCCGCGCTCGCTGAGGCCGACTTGTTCCAGCGCCCGGCCGGCCTGCGCCGCGACGCGGTCGGGCGGCACATCAAGTAGGCGTAAAGCGATCTCCACGTTCTCCCGGGCGGTGAGCAGTCCGACCAGGCCGTATCCCTGAAGGACCATGCCGATGTCTCGGCGCACCGCAGGGTTACGGGCGGCGACGGGCTTGCCCTCGAAAATAACCTGGCCTTGGTCAGGTGTGAGCAAGCCGCCGAGGACGGCGAGCAAGGTACTTTTCCCGGATCCGGACGGCCCGGTCAGCGCGAGCGGACGCCCCGGTAGCGCGCGCGCGTCGACGCCACGCAAGATGTCGGTGCTGCCCCGCTGGACATTGATGCCCACGGCTTCGAGCGGCCCCCCGGGAAGGCGCCCGGTCCAGCTGGTGGGTTGGTCGGCCCGGGCGCCGCCGGTGTTGGGTGGGGTGCTCGGTGCCGGTGCACCGATTGTCATGCTGCCAAGGTCGACTGGCTTGTTGGGTGTCAACCTTCTGCCCCCGTAAGCAGGCCGTCCCGGATTTCCAAAGTGCGGTCGAAGAGCCCTGCGACGGCGTCGTCGTGGGTGACGACGACCAGGGCCATGCCGTCGCGGCGGTGTGCCTCCTGCAGCAGCTCGGCCACGTGTGCTCCGGAGCCCCGGTCGAGTTGGCTGGTGGGCTCGTCTGCTAGCAGCAGTCGCGGCCGGGTGATCAGTGCGACGGCGAGAGCGAGACGTTGTTGCTCCCCGCCCGACAGTTCTCGCACCCGCTTGGCTCCGAATGCCGCAAGGCCGACCCCCATGAGCAGGTTGCCGGCCAGCGCCCGCGCGGCTGGTCTGTGGGCGCCGGCCGCTCGGGCCACGAGAACCAGATTCTGTGTGGCGGTCGCTAACGCGAACAGATTCCGGGACGGGTTCTGCAGCATCACGCCGACTGCTGCGGGGCTTCCCTGCCCCGGTGCCGCACCGAAAATGTGCACCGTTCCAGCGGTCGGCGGGGCCAGGGCCGCCAGCACACCAATGAGACTCGACTTGCCCGACCCGGAGGGGCCTACCACCGCGACGCTTTCCCCCTCCCGGACAGTCAGGCTGACGCCGCGCAGCGCCTCCACCACCTGGCGGCCCTGCTCGTAGCGCACGTGCAGATGGCTGACCTCAACGGCGAACGGGGCGTTCGGCGCGGGCGCGGCGGTCATGGGGCATACTCCCGGAGGCGGTCGGCGGAAACCGCGCGCACCAACAGCGCGCTGCCCACCAACGAACCCGCGGTCACCAGGAAGCCGAGCCCGGCCCCGATGACGATCACCTGCAGGTAGGGCGGCGTGTAGAGCAGCGTTGGGGCGATGGGCCGGGTGACGAACTCCGGGACGGACGGCAGCGCCACCAGCGCACCGACGATCCCGGTGGCCACCCCCAGCACCGTGCCGTAGCCAAGGAGAACGCCCTGTTCGGTGATCAGCGACCGGAACAGCGACCGGCGGCTGGCGCCCTGCGCGAGCAGCGCGGCGAGCTCGAAGCCGCGCCGCCGCGCGGCCAACGCCAAGGTCAACGCGGTGCCACCGAGGGCGAGGATCGCGGCCACGACGCCGCCGATCCGGAACAGTGCAAGCGCGAGCGGCGGCCCCTGGCGGGCGAGCGCGCCCTCGGTCGCGGTCAGCGTCTGGCGCTGGCCCAGCACGACGCCTTCGGCCTGCAGCCGCGCCAGGATCCCTGAGTCGGCGCCGGCGGCGAGCCAGACCTCGTTCTGCGCGTTGATGGTCTCGACGGCGGACCGCACGGCCAGGGCTCGGTCTACGAGCAGCCCGTTGATCTGCGCCCTGGGAAGGTAGGTGGCCCGGACCGCGACCACCACCGGCAGCCGTTGCCCGTCCAGCCCACCGGCGATCAGGTTCGTGCCCGGCGCCGCCGGGTCGGTGGTCACCGCCGGGATCTCAGCAGGCGTGTCGTGGGTCGCCAGCTGCGGCGCTTGCTGCCAGGGCAGCCGAAACCGGAAGGTCAGATCGCCGCTGCCGGTGAGCGTCGAGGTGTAGCCAGGGGCATCGGGACGCACCGCGCGCCAGCCCGACGCCCCGCCGGCCAGCGCACCGGGAACGTCCTGCCAGCCAGCGGCGCCGCGCTGCCGGATGTCGGTGATCCGCAACGTCCCGGACAAGTCCGTCGTGCCGATGCCGTCACGGCGCACGCCGACCGCGGACAGCCGGCAGCCCGATTCGCAGCCGGGCAGATCCACCACGGCGCGAGTCATGCCGGATACGGGCAGCGACGGTCCGACCAAGGTGTAGATGGCGCCGTGCCGGTCGACGGTCACGGTGAGCCGAATCACCGCCGCGCCGGTCAGGCCCGACGTGCTCGCGTCCACCGCGAGTTGCGCGCCGGTGGTCGTGACCGGGTGCAGACCGCCCACCGTCAGCGAGTTCGCGACGGAGGCCAGCGATTTCTTGCCGGCGAAGTCATCACGCCATGTCGCGATGGCCGCGAGGCGCTGCGGTTCAACACCGATCAGCTCCCGGCGATCGGCGGCCAGCACGGGCGACTGGGTCACCGCCATCGCCTGCCGCCCGCTCGGATCCGCTGCGTCGACGAGCGCGCCAAGATCGGCATCGACCGGCACCGTAACGTGCACCACTGTCGACGCACCCACCCTGACCGCCGCAACCGCATGCCGGTTGCCACCGGCCACCGTGAACGCGGACACCGCGAACGCCGAGATCGCGAGCGCGACGGAGATCAGGACGGTCACCGATAGGGTGGTCGGGCGCCGGGCGATCTGCCGGACCGCGAGATAGCCGGCGACCGAGCCGCGGGCGGTACGCCGATAGAGCCGCCGGCAGGCCCACGGCAGCAGCCGGGAGCCGACCATCGCCAACGCCAACGCCAACAGCGCCGGACCGGCCAGGGACCTCGGATCCGCGGACGACTCGTTGTTGGTCACCCCGAGGCCGCCCGTTGCGGCGAGCCAGACGAGGCCAGCGCCCGCGGCGGCCAGCACCAGCACGTCGACCCACCACGGCCGGGTCGAGGGCCGCTGGGTGGCCCGCCGCCACTGCGCAGCGATCGGCCGGGTCGCGATCCGAACCCCCACCCCAACTGTGGCCGCGCCCGCGCCGGCCACGGCCGCCGCGCCCGCCAGCACCGCCGCCCAGGGCAACACCACCGGGGTCCCCGAAAGCAACTGCTGGCGGGCGAGCGACACCGTCATCAGCCATCCCAGCCCAACCCCGATCGGCAGCGCTAACGGCACCAACAGCAGCGGCTCGGCCAGCCCGAACAGCAGTACGGACCGTTGCCGAAAACGGCGCAGCTTCGCAAGCGCGACCTCCGGTCCCCGCGCCTCGGCTGCGGCCCGGACCGTTCCGTAGAGCACCATCAAGCACAGCAGCAGCAGCTGCAGCACGATCAGCAAGATCGGCGTGCCGAGCGCCTGCTCGTTCGCGGCAGCCGACGTCAACAACGCCGGCAGAACCGTGCTCACCGCCGACCCAACGAGGTTGTCGTTCGCCAGCCCCGCCTCCACCTGCTCAACCCGGTCGCGCAAGGACGCCGCGTTGGCCACGCGAACGCTGGACAGGTCAAGAGGCAGATCAATCACCGCTTCGTACTGCAGCGGGGCCATCGTCGACGGCAGCGTGAACAATGCATCCTCGTACGGGGCGGCGTAGGGATCGCCCTGGGCGACCAGGTCGGCGAAGTACCGACGCTGGAACCAGAAGCCGTCCAACTCATCCGTTGCATACGCACCGACAATGGTGAGCGAGGTGAACACTGGCCCGGGTGAAACCTGACGTGTGTACGTGCGGTCCGGGAGCGCCCCCAAGGGAGCGAACCGATCCCCTGGCCGCAAGCCATTCAGCTTCAAAAAGGTTGCGCTTGCGAGCACCTCGCCGGCCGCGCGCGGCGCCCGTCCGGCAGTGATCGTCACGTGATTGAGAAAACCGGTCCGGGCCACGACCAGACCCCTGGCCGGGGCATTACACGCGCTAGTGATCAGCGTCACCGCCCGCGCACACGTGAACGTCCCCGAATACGGCGCCTCCTGCGCGCCAATCGCCGGCCCATAGGTCGTGATACCAGCCGCCCGTACGCGCCGATCCACCACCGACTGCAGACTCGGCAACGCGTCGAAGGCCTTCACCTCCAGGCCAGTCTCCAGCGGGGGCGCCGAGCGAAGCGAGTCCTGCAGCACCGACTCCTTCGCCGCCCGGTCATACGTCGGCCCCGCCACCGCAACAGCCACCACCGCCGCACTGACTGCAAGCACCGCCGCGGACAGACCACGACGCCACCACAGCGCACGGAAGGCCAACCCGAGCCCGTTCATCCGCCGTTGCCGCCGTCGCCGTCGCACTGCTCGGGTGGAGTACCCGCACCCGTCGGCGCCGAGGGTCGCGACTGTCCGATTGGTGCTAGCGCCGTGATCAGCCCCAGATTGGTGGCGGCGGCCCGGTAGGCGTCGCGGGCGCCGCCGACATCACCTACGGCGTCCAAGGCGTCACCCAGGACCGTCCAAGATTGGGCGGCCGTGCGACCGCTGCCCCCAGCGGTTAGTGCCTGTGCCCCACGGCTCAAGTAGTTGGCGGCGACATCGCTTCGGTCCTGCGCCCACGCGATGTTCCCCAAGGTCAATAAGGCATCGGCTGCATAAGCCCTGGGTGCGTCGCCGAGGAGGTCGAGTGCGGCGAGGGCGTTTTGTTCAGCCTCATCCAGTGAGCCGAGCTGGAGTAGGGCACGGGCGCGCTCCAGACGCCAGTAGGCGCTCTCGGAGGTGATGCCGAGGTCCTGAACTCGGGTTTCGGTGCGGTCCAGCATGCGCAGGGCTTCCCCGGGTTGATCATCAAGTGTGTACAGGCGGGCCAGCGCGATGCGAAGCCGCACCAGGTCACGTTCGGCGTCGATCTCCGATAGAAGAGCCAGGGCCCGTTCAGCGGTAGCCACAGCGTCCGCCACCGCTCCGAGTTCGGCGTTGAGCAGGCTGGTGTTCCACAGCGCGGAGGCCAGTGCTCGCCGGTCGTCTAGCTGGTCGGCCAGCCCGACGGCCTCGGCCGCCAGTCGCTTGGCGTAGTGCAGGTCGCCGCGCACTTGATAGCTGGCCTGCAGGGTGCTGAGCAGCCGGACGCCGTCGGGAGAGGGCCAATCGCTGGCCCGGCGCAACGTTTCGAGGGCGTTTTCGCCAAGTTCGATGCTCTTGCTGAAATCTCCCGACTGACGGTAGCCCCGGACCAGGCCCAGGGATGCGTCCAGCCAACTCTTTGACCCGGGCACGGCGAGGTCGGCAACTTTGTGAAATAGCACCAGCGCGCTCTCCAGCTCGCCGGCGGCCTCCCAGGCCTGGCCCAGGCCGAGCTGAGCTTGAATCTTGAACGAGGCTCGGTCGATCCCGTCGGCCTCACTGACCGCGGCCTTGAAGCGACGCACCGCCTCGGTCGGCTCACCCGACCGCAGCGCTAACTCCGCATAGCGCAAAGAAAGTTCAATCGAGCTAGCCGCCGCCGGGTCGACTCCAGTTCGCAGGTGCTCCGCGGTCGTCCCCAAGCGGGCCGCGAGGTTCACCAGTACCCGATCGGTGACGCGCCGGGAACCGGACTCGATCCGCGACAGGTAACTCGCCGACAAGTCGGGGGCCGCAAGGGTTTCCTGAGAGACACCCTGCTGCTGACGAAGGCTACGGATGCGTCCGCCCACGACGGCGGAGTTGCTAGAGCTGCTCGGCATTGCCCTCCCTGATGGGATGCCATGATCTTCGCATCTCTCGACCACTTGTGACAGGTCTAGTTGCCATTGCTTGACAAGACTCTCAAGGACGCCCAAGGTGCGTGCGCCTACTTGTCACGACATATGTCACAGAGTGTCATGAAACGGTTTCTGCTCGCTCTCATGGCTAGTTGGACCTTGTTCTTCCCCGTGGCGGCCGCCCGCTCCGCGCCGCAGTCGCGTCGGAGTGGCGGTCGATCCGGCGGTGATTCGCTGGAGGGCGACGGGGCGGCGCTCCATCCACTTCGAGCGCAGCCGCCCCCGGGCAGATCTCAGTGGCCCTTGACACTGCTCCCCAAGCCGAGCTTGGAGGCTTACGTCCAGCCGATCGACGCATCGCCGACCCCTACCCCCGCAACAGACCTCGCTCGCGTCCAGGGGAGCGGCAGCCAGAGACAGCAAACCAGGCCGATCTGTTTCACCTGGATCCGTCGCCCCCAGACGAGGCATAAGCCCTGGCGGCTGTCAGAACCCCGGCGCAGGATCACATCCAGCACGAGAGGAGCTTACAGATGGCGGGTGTCAAGGGACGCGCGGCTAAGGGGGGTCGCCGATTCACGGCGACAGGAGTGAACTGCGACGGCGGCCGGCAGTTCAGAGTGCCAGAAATTCTATCGGTGGGGGCTGGACACATTTGCAACGAGCTGAAGTCCGTGTCGCTGTGAGGGCACCGAGAGATCGTCCAAGGTGCGCTTGATGTCGCCAAGGGTTCCTGAGCTGCATCTGTGGGCGGCGCGCATCAAGCGCGTTCTAGCCGTCGATTTGGCCGAGGAGGCAGACCATGTCATCAACGCAGAAGCGCCCTGACGGTCGCTGGCGCGCCCGTTATCGGGACGCGGCTGGTAAGGAACATTCAAAGCACTTCGGCCGCAAGGTCGACGCCAGCAGGTGGCTCGACGAGGTCACCGCCAGCGTTGTCACGGGCGCCTACGCCGACCCCAAGCTCGGCAGGCGGACCGTCGCGAACTGGTACGTCCAGTGGTGGCCTTCCACGGTCAACCTGCGGCCGTCGACTCGGCACCGCGACGCAAGCCTTTATCAGACTCACGTCCTGCCGGCCCATGGACATCGACCGCTGGGGGCGGTGAAACAGCCGGAGATCGTCGCCCTGGTGGCTGCGCTGACGGCGAAAGGCCTGGGACCGGCGACGGTGACCAAGACGGCGCAGCTCGTCGGGAAATTGTTCGGCGCGGCCGTTGATGCAGGTCTTTTGGGACTATCCCCGTACCGGCGGGTGCCGCTTCCTCGCGTTGAACGCGAGGAGATGCGATTTCTGAACCCCGGCGAGGTCGCCCGGCTCGCGGACGTGATCGAGCCGCGGTACCGGGCGCTGGTATTGGTCGCCGCGTACGCCGGCTTGCGGATTGGGGAGTTGGCCGGGTTGCGTCGCTCCCGTGTCGACCTGCTGCGTGGGACCGTCGAGGTCATCGACATCGTCACCGAGGTCGCCGGGGTCCTTGCGGTGGGGCCGCCAAAGACGAAGGCGAGCCGGCGCCGGGTGGCGCTACCGCGCCGGGTCGTCGACGCCCTCGGCGAGCACATGGCGGCGTTCACCGATCCTTTGCCGGACGCCTATGTATTCACGAGCAGCGGAGGCGGGGTGCTGCGGCGCTCGGGGTTCCGGTCGAGGCACTGGACCGCAGCGACGCGGGCGGCCGGTCTGGAAGGGCTGCGCGTTCACGACCTCCGGCACACCGCGGTCGCCCTCTGGATTGCGTCCGGGGCGAACATCAAAGACGTGTCCGTGCGGGCCGGGCACACGTCGGCCAGCTTCACCATCGACCGGTACGGGCATCGGTTCGATTCCGCTGACGATGCCCTCGCTGCTCGGCTCAACGCGATCTACGAGGAGGGCCCCGTCACGGCTCCGGTGGTCAAGATCACGCGGACTCTTGCGGACTAACTGCGGACTAAACGATCGCCGGTCGGCTGGCTGCCGAGGGGATTGTGCGTCTGACCTGCGGGTTTACTGGTGGACCTGGGAGGACTTGAACCTCCGACCTCTTCCTTATCAGGGAAGCGCTCTAACCAGCTGAGCTACAGGTCCATACACGCGGAGAAAAGCGGCTAGAACCGCGGTGGAAGCCTAACCCACCCCGGCACCGGGTCGGCCGGCACGGCCCTGGCAGGCCCCGACCCGCGCAGGCGCCGCGAAGCCAGCGGATCTCAGCCCGCGGGGGCGCCGTAAAGCCCGGCAGGTCTCAGCCCGCGCGCGGCGCCGAGTGCGGCACGTCGCGGCTGCCTATTCCCGCTCGGCCAGGGTGACCTCGAGGCCGCCCACCAGAGCCGCCGTGATGTTGTAAGCAAAGGCCCCCACCGTGGCCAACGCGGACAACAGCACGACGTTGAAAGCACCTAATACGGCAGCGCCGCCGATGATGCCGGCCCCGGCGAAACTCAGGTGAGTGCCCAGCACGTCGGAAAGGGTCTGATTGATCGAAGCGAACACCCCGGCCCCGGAAAGGATTGAGAACAGCACGATCACCGCCACCATCCACACCACGAACAGGCACATGGCGAAGATCAGCGCAGCCTTGAGAACGGACCATGGGTCGACCCTCGTGAGAGTCAATCGGGCCCGCCGAGGAACCGGTCGGCGCCTTGTCGCCTTGACCGGCGTCGTCAGCACTGAGCCACGCGGGCCGGTCTGCTGCGGGCCGGTCTGCTGCGTCACGTCGCGCTACCCCCCTGTGGGTTGTCCGGCGGCAATGCGTCGTCCTCGTCGGCATTGCGGGCTACCGCGAGCAGTGTGACGCCACCGGGCAGATTCATCAGCCGCACCCCCATCGTCTGGCGGGCTGTCTTGCGCACCTCCCCCGCGCTGGTCCGGAGCACGCCACCGTTCGACGTGATCGCGAACAGTTGATCGTCATCGCCCACGACGAGGGCGCCCACGATGCGACCACGCGTACTGACGATCTTCATCGTGAACACACCCTTGCCGCCGCGCCCCTGCGCCCCATACTCCGCGAGCCTGGTCCGCTTACCGAAGCCGCCCTCGGTCGCGGTGAGCAGATAACCGTCGCCGCCGCGAATCACGCACATGCTCAGCAGCTCGTCACCACCCGCGAAGCGCATGCCCACCACCCCGGAGGTTGCCCGCCCCATCGGGCGCAGCTGCTCATCATCGGCCCGGAACCGGATCGCCATCGCCTTACTGGAAACCAACAGCAGGTCGTCCTCCGCGGCCGCCAGGTCGGCCCCCACCAGCTCGTCGTCCTCACGCAGGTTGATCCCAATGACTCCACCGGTCCGATTGGAATCGAACTCGCCCAGGGCGGTCTTCTTAACGATGCCGCGTCGCGTCGCCAGCACCAAGTACGGCGCCGCCGTGTAGTCCTTGATCGCCATCACGCTCGCTACTCGCTCGTCGGGCTGCAACGCCAACAAGTTGGCCACATGCTGCCCCCTGGCCGTCCGTGCCTGCTCGACCAACTCGTGCGCCTTGACCCGATAGACGCGCCCCTTGTTCGTGAAGAACAGCAGCCAATGATGGGTCGTCGTCACGAAAAAGTGTTCGACGATGTCGTCCTCGCGCAGTGCGGCCCCCTGGACGCCCTTGCCGCCACGGCGCTGCTGGCGGTAGAGATCCACCTTCGTCCGCTTTGCATAACCGCCGCGAGTGATCGTGACGACCACGTCCTCTTGGGCGATCAGGTCCTCCATCGACAGGTCACCCTCGTAGGCGATGATCCGGGTACGCCGTTCATCGCCGTACTTATCGACGATCTCGCCGAGCTCCTCGCCGACGATGCGCCGTTGCCGGGGCTCATTCGCGAGAATGTCCTGCAGGTCAGCGATGTCCACCTCGATCGAGGCCAACTCGTCGTAGATGGCTTGGCGCTCCAGCGCGGCAAGGCGACGCAGCTGCAGATCCAGGATGGCGCGGGCCTGCACCTCGTCGATCTCGAGCAGCTCAATCAAACCGCTACGAGCCGCCTCAGCCGAATCCGCGCCGCGGATCAGCGCAATCACCTCGTCGAGTCTGTCCAGCGCTTTCACGTAACCGCGCAAGATGTGCGCGCGTTCCTCGGCCTTGCGCAGCCGGTAAATGGTGCGCCGAACTATCACATCCAATTGGTGGATCACCCAGTAGCGCACCAACTGGTCCAGGCGCAACGTACGCGGGACTCCGTCGACGATTGCCAACATGTTGACGCCGAAACTGTCCTGAAGCTGGGTGTGCTTGTAGAGGTTATTCAACACGACCTTGGCCACTGCATCACGCTTGAGCATGATTACCAGGCGCATCCCGACCCGGGCACTGCCTTCGTCGCGAATGTCGGCGATGCCGCCGATCCTGCCGTCACTGACCAACTCGGCGATCTTCTCGGCAAGGTTGTCCGGGTTTACCTGATACGGAAGCTCGGTCACGACCAGTTGGGTGCGGCCGCGACGATCCTCATCCACCTCCACCACCGCCCGCATGCGGATCGAACCGCGGCCGGTCCGATAGGCCTCGGCGATGCCGTCTCGCCCGACAATCAGTGCCTTCGTCGGGAAATCCGGACCGGTGACGTGCTGCATCAACGACTCGAGCAGTTCGTCGTCACTCGCCAGCGGGTTCTGCAAAAACCATTGGACTCCTGCGGCGACCTCGCGCAGGTTGTGCGGCGGGATGCTTGTCGCCATACCAACCGCGATACCCGAACTGCCGTTGACCAGCAGGTTAGGGAAACGGCTCGGGAGGATGAGTGGCTCGGAGCCGCGACCGTCGTAGTTGGGAGCGAAATCGACCGTCTCTTGATCGATGTCGCGCAACAGCTCCATAGCAAGTTGATGCAAACGGCACTCGGTGTACCGCTGGGCCGCCGGCGGGTCGTTGCCTGGCGACCCGAAGTTTCCTTGACCGTCGATCAATGGGTACCGCAATGACCACGGTTGCGCCAGCCGGACCACGGTGTCGTAGATCGGCGTGTCACCGTGCGGGTGATAGTTGCCCATCACGTCGCCTACCACGCGGGCGCACTTGAAGTACCCCCGGTCGGGCCGGTATCCGCCATCGTACATTGCGTACAACACCCTGCGATGTACCGGCTTCAACCCATCGCGGACCTCGGGCAAAGCTCGACCAATGATCACCGTCATCGCGTAGTCGAGATAGGAGCGCTGCATCTCCACTTCAAGCCCAACCGGCTCGACCCGATCTCCGGGCGGCGGGGGTACGACGTTGACCACGACTATCCTTCCTCAGAACTGCTGCGGCACAGGGGCGACCCCTCAGATTCCGGCCGGCGCCTAAATGTCAAGGAAACGCACGTCCTTTGCGTTGCGAATGATAAAACTCCGGCGCGCCTCGACATTCTCCCCCATCAGCACGCTGAACAATTCATCGGCGGTCGCCGCGTCATCCAGCGTTACTCGCAGCAAAGTGCGGGTTGCCGGGTCCATCGTGGTCTCCCACAATTGATCGGCATTCATCTCACCCAGACCCTTGTACCGCTGAACCGAGTCATCCTTCGGCAACTTCTTACCCGCCTCGATCCCGATCTCGATCAGACCATCCTTTTCCTTCTCGGAGTAGGCGTAGTCCGGGTCCTCGCGCTGCCACTTGATTTTGTACAGGGGGGGCTGAGCCAGGTACACGTAGCCGGCTTCGATAAGAGGGCGCATGAACCGAAACAGCAAGGTCAACAACAACGTGCGAATATGCTGACCATCCACGTCGGCGTCGGCCATCAGGACTATCTTGTGATACCGCAACTTGGACACGTCGAATTCCTCGTGAATTCCAGTGCCCAATGCCGTGATCAATGATTGCACCTCGGTGTTGCGTAGCACCCGATCGATCCGTGCCTTCTCCACGTTGATGATCTTCCCGCGGATCGGCAGGATGGCCTGCGTCCTGGAGTCGCGTCCCGACTTCGCCGAACCTCCGGCGCTATCTCCTTCGACGACGTATACCTCACACTCCGCCGGGTTCCCGGATTGACAATCCGCAAGTTTTCCTGGCAGCGATGAGCTCTCCAGCAGTCCCTTGCGCCTGGTGAGGTCACGCGCCTGGCGGGCAGCGATCCGGGCCCTCGCCGCCTGCGAGGCCTTGCTGACGATCTCCTTGCCCTCAGTTGGATTGCGTTCAAACCAATCCTTGAGCCAATCGTTGCACGTCTTCTGCACGAAACTACGGGCCTCGGTATTGCCGAGCTTCGTCTTGGTCTGACCCTCGAACTGCGGCTCGGACAGCTTCACCGAGACGATGGCCGTCAGCCCTTCTCGGACGTCATCACCGGTGAGGTTGTCGTCCTTTTCCTTGAGCCACCCCTTCGCCCTGGCCACGTTGTTCACGGTGGCAGTGAGCGAGGATCGGAAGCCCTCCTCGTGGGTGCCTCCCTCATGGGTGTTGATGGTATTGGCAAACGTGTATACCGACTCGGCGTAAGAGTCGTTCCACTGCATGGCGAATTCGGCTGAAATGCTGCCCTTGTCGGTGACGCCCTCGGCACCGAACCCGATCACCGATTTGTGCACCGGGTTCTTGGTCGCGTTCAGGTGACGAACGAAGTCCTCGATACCCCCCGAGTAGAAGAATTGTTCCTCGCGTGGGGTCTCCTCCCGCTCATCGCGCAGGACAATCGTGAGTGCCCGGTTCAGGAAGGCCATTTCCTGCAGCCGTCGATACAAGGTCTCCCACGAGTAGCTGGTCGTCTCGAAGATGGTGTCGTCGGCCCAGAACGTGACCGTCGTTCCGTGTTTTTTGCTGGAGGCACCCTGTGCTATCGGAGCAACCGGCTTGCTGGCCGAGTAGGACTGGGTCCAGTAAAAGCCATCTCGTTCGATCTCGACATGAAGCCGGCTGGACAGGGCATTCACGACAGAAATACCCACCCCGTGCAGCCCACCGGACACCGCGTAAGACTGAGAGTCGAACTTGCCACCGGCGTGCAAGGTAGTGAGCACGACTTCCAGGGCTGGCTTACCGCTTTTGTGCCGCGCGACCGGGATCCCTCGGCCGTTGTCCTTGACCCGGACCCCACCATCGGCCAGCAACGTCACACTGATCATGTCGCAAGCGCCGGCCAGCGCCTCGTCGACCGAGTTGTCCACCACCTCTTGGACCAGGTGGTGCAGGCCGCGCTCGTTGGTGGAGCCGACGTACATACCAGGACGCTTGCGGACCGCCTCCAGACCCTCTAGGACGATGATCGAACTCGCGTCGTAGTTGGGCTGCTTGATCGGTTGGGCCACGGGTCTCCTGCTTCGCTGACCTATCGGGCCGCGCACGGCAGTGACCCCTTCAGGGGCCTCGACGTCCACGGATAGGGCTCCATCCTACCTCTCCCGACCCCAGAACCGGCGCAGCACGGGTGCTGCTGTGGACACACGCGCCCCGATGGACGCGGGTTGTTGTCCCCCCACGCGGGAGACGGCAGCCCGCTGGACGAGGCCGCAGCAGTCAGCCGTATGTGTCGCGCGGTCCGCGGCCCGGAACCCGCAGCCGGCCGTGCCGCCAACTGGGGCCCGCCGGTCCGTGGACAGTCAGTCGTGTCACCACCCCGGACCCGGCAACTTCGGCGATCCGAGCCAGCAGCCGGGGAGCCAGCAGCCGAATCTGAGTTGCCCAGGCAGTGGATTCCGCCTCGACGCTCAGCAGCCCGTCCCGCAGGGTCACCGGCCGGCAGTGCGCCGCCAGGTCCTCTCCCACCGTTGCCGACCAATTCGCGGTGACCTGCGCGACTCGTGCCTCCCCCTGCCACCCCCGGGCGGCGAGCAGGTCCTCAATGGCGGCGCCGAACGCGACCGGATCCCCCTCGTCGATCGCGGTCCGACGCGGCGCCGCGTTCGCCGCCCTGGTCGCGGCCCGACGACGGCCGGCAGCGACCCGCTCCGCGTCGGTACGACTTGCCTTGGCTGCCGCACGAGCTCTGGCCAGCGCCGCACGAGCCAGCTGCGCCCCTTCGTGCGCAGCCGGCCCTTCCCCTGACCGGTCGATCTCACCTGACATGTGTCACCGCCCCGCTTCGCACCTCAAAGCGCTCACCGCAGAGCGCTTCGGGGACATCGCCGGCGACCGCCGCAGTCACCAACACCTGCTCGCCCGGTGCCACCAGTTCCGCAAGTCGCTCCCGTCGGCGAGTGTCCAACTCGGCAAAGACGTCGTCCAGTACCAGCACCGGCTCACCGCCGTCGGTGCGCAGCAGCTCGTAGGAACCAAGACGCAGCGCCAGCGCGGCCGACCAGGATTCGCCGTGGCTCGCGTAGCCCCTCGCCGGCAGGGCGCCCAGGCGCAAAACGAGATCATCGCGATGTGGTCCGGCGAGGGTCACGCCCCGCTCCACCTCCTGCGGTCGCAGTCGTCCCAGCGTTGCCAGCATCGATGCGGCCAGCACCTCCCGATCCCACGAGCCACCTCGCGCCGACGGCTCACCATCGAGGGTATGGCGATAGGACAACTCAAGCCCGACTCCACCGGGAGCGACCGCGTCATATGCCTTCGCCGCCAGTGGTTGCAACGCAGACACCAGCGCCATTCGTCCGGCCAGCAGGTCCGCACCGTGCCTCGCAAGATGCTCGTCCCAGACATCCAGGGTCCGATAGTCCCCTGAAGGCCCCGCTCGCCGCGCGGCAGAAGCGGTGCGCAGCAATGTGTTCCGTTGCTTGAGTACCCTGTCGTAGTCTGCCCGGATAGCCGCGAATCGTGGATGGCGTAGGGAGAGCAGCGTGTCCAAGAACTTGCGCCGACCGTCTGGGTCACCCTTCACGAGTGCCAGATCTTCCGGCGCAAACAGGACAGTGCGCAGCAGGCCAAGCACCTCGCGGGGCTTCGGCACGGCCGACCGGTTTATCCGCGCCCGGTTCGCCTTCCCCGGGTTTATCTCCACTTCGATCAGGACCTCACGATCCGCGCGCACCACAGCGCCTCGGATTACGGCCCGTTCCGCTCCGGCGCGCACCAGCGGGGCGTCCACCGAGACCCGGTGACTTTCTAAGCCAGACAGGTAGGTGGCTGCCTCGACCAGGTTGGTCTTACCCTGGCCGTTGGGCCCCACCAGCACGCTGACACCAGGTCGAAAGCACACCTCCACCGCCGCATAACTGCGAAAATCAGCAAGCGCCAGGGCGCGTAAGTACACCGGGTCAACCCGACAAACGCACAGGCATCAGCAGGTAGGAATAGTCATGACCAGCACCGTCGGCGTCGCCGCCGGTGAGCACGGCTGGGCGTTTCGGATCGGTGAAACGCAGTCTGGCGGTGGGTGCCTCGAGTACCCCGAGACCGTCCAGCAGAAAGGTTGGATTAAAGGCGATCGTGAGTGGCTCACCGGTGAACGCCACCTCCAGGGTCTCGGCGGCCTGCGCGTCCTCACCGTTGCCAGCCTCCAGCAGCAGGGAGTCCTGGTCGAAGCTCAACCGTACGGGGCTGGTGCGCTGCGCGACCAGCGACACGCGCCGGACCGATTCCACCAGTGCGGCTGTCGGAATCTCGGCCTGCGCCTGATGACTGTTGGGGAGCAGCGATCGGTAGCGCGGATACTCCCCGTCAAGCAACCTGGTGGTGGTGCGCCTTGTGTCGTTGGCGAAACCGATCAAGGTTTCACCGCTCGCGCCACTTCCTAGGGCGACTGTCACATCGCCACCTCCCGCGAGCGCTTTCGCGGCGTCGGCGAGGGTACGACCGGGCACCAATGCAGCGGCTGGGAGATCCCCACCGGTAGGGCTCCAGATCAGTTCTCGCATCGCTAACCGATAGCGGTCGGTGGCCGCCAGGGTCAACCGGTCACCGTCGATTTCCATGCGCACCCCGGTAAGCACGGGAAGAGTGTCATCTCGTCCGGTTGCCACCACCACCTGCGCAACAGCGGCGGCAAAGACCGTCGCGGACACACTCCCGACAGTGGGAGGTAACGCCGGCAGCACCGGATAGTCATCGACGGGCAGGGTGGGCATGGCAAATTTGCTGCTCCCGCAGCTGAGGACGAGGCGACTGCCCTCGCTGCTGATATCGACGGGTGCGTTCGGCAAGGAACGCACGATCTCGGCGAGGAGCCGGCCAGATACCAGCGACCGGCCAGATTCAGCCAAGGTGACCTCGACGCTGGCCGAAGCCGCCACCTCGAAATCGAACCCGGACAGGGTGAGCATCCCCCCGGTGGTGTCCAACAGCAAACCGGCAAGTACCGGTACCGGGGGACGCGCCGGCAGGCTGCGCGCCGTCCAGGCGACCGCTTCGGTGAGGCCCCCACGTTCAACCTGGAACTTCACCGTTGCACCGTCCTGTCTGCTCGAGCGCTGGCCCGCCGGATTTGGTGTCGGCTCGACGGAACCGAACCGTACCGGTCCGGGATGTTCGTCCACAGATTCACAGTTCTTCGAAGCCGGATCAGATGGCTTGATGAGAAACAATCAGGGATCGTCGTCGTCGTCGGTGCGGTGAACCCTGGGGATAAAGGTCTGTTCCGGCAGGTCAGCCCCATGTCGCAGGGTGGGGACAATGTGGGGACGACGGATGGTGTCACCGTCAATGCCTGTGAGGTGCCTGCGCACGCGTCCGTCATCCACAGCGGTCCCCAGGCTTTTCCCCAGCTTTGCCCACAGGGTGTGGAGATCAGCCCCGATTCTGGGTCTTAATCCGGTTGGTCAGCTCGGTGACCTGGTTGTACACCGAACGACGCTCGCCGAGCAGGCCGCGGATCTTGCGTTCGGCATGCATGACGGTGGTGTGGTCGCGGCCACCGAAGGATTGGCCGATCTTGGGTAAGGACTGATCGGTGAGCTCACGGCACAGGTACATCGCGATCTGCCGGGCGTTGACCAGCACGCGGCTGCGGGAACTCCCGCAGAGGTCCTCAACGGTGAGCCCAAAATACGCGGCCGTCGCGCCAATGATGGTGGCGGGGGTGATCTGCGGAGCGCCGCCCTCAGGCAAAAGGTCGTGCAGGACAACCTCGGCGAGGGCGAGATCAACCGGGGCTCGGTTGAGACTGGCAAAGGCGGTCACCCGAATCAGGGCGCCTTCCAGCTCACGAATGTTGCGATCGATGTTCGACGCGATGTACTCAAGCACCTGGGGAGGTGCCGCGAGTCGTTCCTGGGCAGCCTTCTTGCGCAAGATGGCAATTCGAGTTTCCAGGTCGGGTGGCTGCACATCGGTGAGCAGGCCCCATTCAAACCGCGATCTCATCCGGTCCTCGAGTTGTTCAAGTTGTTTCGGGGAGCGGTCCGAAGAAATGACAATCTGTTTGTTGGCATTGTGCAAGGTGTTGAAGGTGTGGAAGAACTCCTCCTGCGTCTGCACCCGGCCCTGCAGGAACTGAATGTCATCGACCAGCAGGATGTCAACATCACGGTAGCGCTTGTGAAACGCCGAAGCCTTATCGTCCCGGATCGAGTTAATGAAGTCGTTGGTGAATTCCTCCGAGCTGACATAACGAACCCGTGAGCTGGGGAACAGGTGATGAGCGTAATGCCCGATGGCGTGCAGGAGGTGGGTTTTGCCCAAGCCGGAGTCGCCGTAGATGAATAGTGGGTTGTAGGCCTTGGCGGGGGCTTCCGCGACGGCGACGGCAGCGGCATGCGCGAAACGGTTGGACGAACCGATGACGAAGGTCTCGAACTGATACTTGGGATTTAGCCGGACCGGTTCGGTCGCGCGCGGGCCGCCGCGGCCGGTGCCGGCGACGAAACGGCCGTTGCCGGCCCCGGCGGCGAGGTCAGCAAACTGGGCATCACCATGGTCGTCGTCGATGTCGTCGTCGTCGGTGGCACCGGTGGCCAGTGCCTCCACGGTGACCGCCACCCGGATCGGACGACCGATTTCCAGGGCGAGGGCGACAGCTAGAGGTTCGCGCCAGCGCCCTTCAATCAACTCCTTGGTGAAGGTGTTTGGCGCGGCGAGCAGGGCCGTGTCACCCGCGAGCCCGAGTGGCTGGGTCAAGCGCAGCCAGGCACGATCCGCCGAGGTGAGACCCGCATCGGTGAGCCCGGCCAGGGTGCGCTGCCAGACTGCCTCAAGATCACGGTCCGGGTCGGTGGTCCGGCGCGGGGTGGTCGCATCGACGTCGTCATACGGGGCATGGGCAACGTGGGTGGGGGACGAGGGATCGGTCACAGGCTGCTCCAGCAAGGGTGCCACCGGCGCGGCATTCGGTACGCCGGGCGGCGCCTATCCACAGGGCCGTCCACAGTTGTGCATAACAGTGCTGTCTGGGCGGCGCGGAAACCGCGACCCGACCCTGATGGCTTACCTGCAGCCAGCATGGTCCGGGCGACTTCCACCCCCGATGTGTCTCCGAGCGGCCCCCGGTGGCGGGTCCGACCGATGGGGCGGGACGCTAACAGCACTCATAGGGCGCCGTCGAGGCCTTCCGACCAGTTGCCAGGCGAAACCCGGCGTGTCGGCCGTACGGATCGCGGGTCGGCGTGCTGGTGGGACTTTCCATCGGGCGCGGCCCGCGTTTGACCCCTGTGGCGGCGCCCCGTTACCGTAGTGCGTCGGGCGTGGTTGGGTCGGTGATGCGCTGAGGGTTCACCGGACCGATTTGGACGCCGCACGCCCGAGCCCCGACCGTCCCGAGAATGGATGATTTCGCCGTGAGCAAGCGTACGTTCCAGCCGAATAATCGGCGCCGCGCCAAAACGCACGGCTTCCGGCTGCGGATGCGGACTCGCGCGGGGCGTTCGATTCTCACCGCACGTCGGCGCAAGGGGCGCCAGGAGCTGTCGGCCTGACCGGCCGACCCCTCGCCGTCCCATGCTGCCTGCCCGCGCGCGCCTGCGGCGCGAGGCTGAGCTGCACACGGTCACCCGCCGCGGGGTCCGCGCACGGCGGGACGACCTCACCGTGCACCTGCTTTCTACGTCCGCTTTCGTTCGAGAACATCCCGCGCTGGCCGGATCTGCCGCCCGCGCCGCCGTGGTCGTAGGTCGGGCCGTGGGCGGGGCCACCGTGCGCAATCGGCTCCGGCGCCGGGTCCGGCACGGCTTAGCCGACGTGTGGGGGCAGCTGCCGGACGGGAGCCAGCTGGTGGTTCGAGCCGGCCCGGGGGTAGGACGGTTGGACTCGGCCCAGCTGCGGTCGGCACTTGGCGCTGCGCTGACCCTGGCCGCTGCGCGGGGGGCGGGTCAGAACTCCCGACGGGGTGCGCCATCATGACGGATGCACCGGACGAGGTGGTGGGGACCAGATCGCCCGGCTGGCCGGCTCGGGTGCTGATGGCGTTAGTCGTTGCCTACCGCCGTTCGCTGGGCCCGCTGCTCGGCCCCAGATGCCGTTTCGAGCCGTCCTGCAGCGCGTACGCACTCGACGCTCTCCGCCTTCGCGGTGCCCTGCGGGGCACGACCCTGACAGTGTGGCGGTTGCTGCGGTGCCAGCCGTTTGGCACGCCGGGCTACGACCCGGTGCCCATTGCGGCCCCCCGCCCGGTGCCCGGTTCGGTCGATGTGTCCTGCTTTCGCCCAGCCAGCCGTACCGTGCAAGGAGCGCACCCCTCGTGCTGAACTCGATCTACAACTTCACCGCGCGAGCGATCGTTACCATCCACGGCGTACTGGTGCATGTGCTTGGCCAAAGCGGTTGGGCCTGGGCACTGTCGATCGTCATCTTGGTGATGGGCGTGCGGGCGGTGCTGTTTCCCTTGTTCGTCAAGCAGATCAAAGCGCAACGCACGATGCAGCTTATGCAGCCACAGATCAAAGAATTGAAGGATAAGTATAAGAACGACAAGCAGAAAATGAACGCGGAGATGATCAAGCTCCAAAAGGAGCACGGCAATCCACTTTTGGGTTGCCTGCCGGTTGTGGTGCAGATTCCCTTGTTCTTGGCGCTTTTCCGGGTGACCAGCGGGCTGGCTCCCAAAGGTGGCAAACTGACGGCCGCGCAGATGAATGCTTCGGTCAACGGCTACTACCCGACGCACCTGGACGGGCTTAGCGTGCAGACGGCGAGTCAAATCGCGCACGCCAAGATCTTTGGTGCATCGGTGGCCAGTTCGCTTACCTCTTCTGGGCATGCCTTGGCCCAGTTGGGGAGCAACGGCATCGCCACCAAGATCCTTTGCATCATTCTCATACTCATCATGATGTCGACGACGTTTCTCACCCAACGCCAGATCATGGGTCGTCAGCCGGCCGGGAGCGACAGCCAGACCCAAACTGTTCAAAAGGCGCTCCTATATTTGTCCCCCCTCTTTCTGGGCTTTTTCGGATTCCGCTTTTCGGTTGGTGTGTTGCTCTACTGGTTCACGACGAACGTATGGAGCATGGGCCAGCAGTTTTTCGTCATCCGGCGAATGCCCCCGGTGGTGGTGCCGGAGGGGAACCTCACCCCGGAGGCCGTTTCGCCAAGGCTGAACATGCGCAAGAAGCCGACAGCTATTACTCCGCCGCCACCAGAGCCACGCTTGCTCCAGCAACGTCCGGTCCAACCCCGTCCGGTCGCCGACGGACCGGCCAGCCCCTCGGGCAGTTCTCCCCGCACGGGGGGTGCCCCCACCCGGCCGCCGCAGCGGCGCAAGAAGGGTAAATCCCGAGGCGGCCGGCGCTGAACGTCAGCTGGCTCCGTCGTCACCATCCTCCGGTGTCCTTAACACGCTGATATCGGCGCTAGCCACGAGTTCCCCGTACCGTTCCTTGTCCGTAGTGCTGACGGACGCCACCGCCAAACCTCCGGGCGCCCGCGCCCGGCCAGGAGGAAACCGCACGATGAGTGAGTCGCCGCTGACCACCGCCCAGCAACCGGGTGCCGAGGCACCCGCCGAACCACCGGCCCCGCCGGCGGGGAAGTCGACCGAAGGGGAGGTCCCGACCGAGGAGCCGGCGGCCGACGGTGAGCCCGGGGAGGGCAGGCGCCGCGTGCTGAACAAGGCCACGCTGGAGCAGGAGGGGGAGGTGGCGGCCGACTACCTCGAGGAGCTGCTCGACATCTGTGACCTCGATGGCGATCTGGACCTGGACGTGGAGGGCGATCGCGCTGTCGTCGCGATCGTGGGGACCGGCCTCGATCATCTGGTGGGCGACAACGGCCGTGCGCTGGATGCCCTGCAGGAACTCACCCGGCTGGCTGTGCTCGCCCACACCGGTCAGCGCAGTCGGCTGATGCTGGACATCGCCGGATATCGCGCCGGTCGTCGGGCCGAGTTGACCAGCGTGGGCACTGCGGCGGCCACCGAGGTCGCGGCCAGCGGCGAGGCTCGACGACTCGCGCCGATGAATCCGTTCGAACGCAAGGTTGTGCACGACGCGGTGGCCGTGGTGGCCGGTGTCCGCAGCGAGTCCGAGGGCGAGGAGCCGCAGCGCCGAGTCGTGGTCCTACCGGCTTGAGTGGGCGCAACGGTTCGGCGATCACCACGGTGCCGGAGTCGGCGACGGATGCCGCACTGTCGCTGTTTGGTGACGGGTTGCCCCTCGCGCAGGCCTACGCTCAACTGTTAGCCCAGGTGGCTACCGTCCGGGGGCTGCTCGGCCCGCGCGAAGTCCCGCGACTTTGGGAACGGCATCTACTCAACTGTGCCGGCGTGGCTGCGCTGGTGCCGGCGCGGTGCACCCTGATTGACCTCGGCAGCGGCGCTGGGTTACCCGGGCTCGTGCTCGCGATCGCGCGCCCCGATCTGCAGGTGACACTGCTGGACAGCATGTTGCGCCGCACCGCGTTCCTGCACGAGGCCGTGGCGGCCCTTGGGCTGGCCGATCGGGTCAGGGTGGTGCGTGCCCGGGCCGAGGAGCACCGGGGCCGCTACGACGTTGTCACGGCCCGCGCCGCGGGGCCGCTGCCGACAGTAGCCCGGTGGGGTGCGCCGCTCTGCCAGGCCGGTGGGCTGCTCCTTGCCATCCGGGGGGCGCAGGCGGGAACGGAGCTTGCGGCGGCGGGACCCGAGCTGGCGGCTGCCGGCTGGGGTGAGCCGCGGCTGACGGAGTGCGGCTCGATGCTTTCGACTCCCACCACGGTGATCCGGGCGGCGCGGCAGGGCTCGGTCCGGCGATGAGCGGGGTGGGGGCGACCGGCGGCGATGTTTCCCGGGAAACCTCGATGCCGGCGGATCCGATGGCCGAGGGGCCGACGCGGCCGGATCCCCAGCCTCCTGTTTCACGTGAAACGCTCCCCCGCCCGGCCGCAGCCCGGGTTATTGCTGTTGCCAACCAGAAGGGTGGGGTCGGGAAGACCACCAGTGCGGTAAACCTGGCGGTCGCGCTGGCGCTTGGGGGCCTGCGGGTCCTCGCCATCGACCTGGATCCGCAGGGAAATGCCTCCACCGGCTTCGGGATCGAGCACCCACCTGGCACGCCGTCGGTCTACGACGTGGTGGTCGGGGGACGGCCGCTGACCGAGGTCGCGGTGCCCTCCCCGGAGTCGGCTGCGCTGCGAGTGGCCCCGGCCACCGTCGATTTGGCCGGTGCCGAGATCGAGCTCGTGCCGATGGTGGCCCGCGAAAACCGGCTGCGCCGCGCGCTACGTACCTACCTGGCCAGCGACCCGGTTGACTATGTGCTGATCGATTGCCCTCCGTCCCTGGGGCTGCTGACGGTGAACGCCCTGGTGGCGGCGCGTGAGGTGCTCATCCCGATCCAATGCGAGTATTACGCGTTGGAGGGGCTGGGCCAACTCACCCGCAACGTCGAGTTGGTGCAGGCTCACCTCAACCCGGACCTCGACGTCAGCGCGATCCTGCTGACTATGTACGACGGCCGTACCCGGCTAGCCGAGCAAGTCGCCGCCGAGGTCCGGCGGTTTTTCGGGTCGAAGGTCTTGCGGACGGTGGTCCCACGCAGCATCCGCCTCAGTGAGGCCCCCGGGTACGGTCGATCCGTGCTCAGCTATGACGCCAGCTCACGGGGGGCAGTGGCCTATGCCGCCGCGGCCGCCGAGCTCGCCGAGCGAGGGGCGCCCCCAGAGCCCCCGACCACCGAGGGCGCCGGGTGACTCCCCGGCGGGGCGGATTGGGCCGCGGCCTTGGGGCGCTGATCCCGACGGACCCCGGGGCCCAGCCGCCCGCGCGGCCCGAGGGCTGGGTCGAACCGGTCGGTCCGGCGGCGGGCGCGGTCCTGCGCGAGCTGGCCACCTCGGCGATCCGGCCGAACCCGCGCCAACCCCGGCTGGTCTTCGATGAGGATGCGATGGATGACCTCGCGGCCTCCCTGCGTGCGGTCGGGGTGCTGCAGCCGGTGGTGGTGCGCCCCCTCGACCCCTCGGAGTGCGACGGCGAGGTGCGCTATGAGCTGGTCATGGGCGAGCGCCGCTGGCGGGCGGCCCAGCTGGCCGGGCTGGCCCTGATTCCGGCGATCGTGCGGGGCACCGCGGATGAGGCGATGTTACGGGACGCGTTGCTGGAGAACCTGCATCGGGCGCAGCTGAACCCGTTGGAGGAGGCAGCGGCCTATCAGCAGCTGCTGGTCGAATTCGGCGCCACCCATGAGCAACTCGCGAGCACCATCGGGCGGTCCCGGCCACAGATCACCAATACGATCCGGCTGCTGCAGCTGCCGCCAGCGCTCCAGCGCCGGGTGGCGGCCGGGGTGCTGTCGGCCGGCCACGCGCGCGCCTTGCTGGCGCTTGCCGATGGCGCATTGCAGGAACAGCTTGCCGCCCGGATCGTGGCCGAGGGCCTGTCCGTGCGCTCGGTGGAGGAGTTGGTGGCGGTCGGGCCAGGGGTGCGGCGCCCTCGACCCGGCCGGGCTCACTCCCGCCCGGGGGATCCGCGCACCCAGGACCCGCGCACCGAGGACCTCGCGATCCGGGTGCAGGACGCTTTGGAAACCCGGGTACATGTGGAAATGGGTCGGGCCAAGAGCCGGCTGGTGATCGACTTCGCCGACCTGGTGGACCTGGAGCGGGTGGTTGATCTCATCGCGGGCGGGAGGTCGGCCCCGCCCGTCACCAGCTAGGCGCAGGCGCTAGCCCGGTCCCCTCGCCGCCGCCCCCGCGAGCAGGTCGCGGCAGACGATGCCCAGCTGCCGGCCCGCCGCTGATAGCGCCATCGGCAGCAACGACGTCTCGGTCATTCCGGGCGCCACGTTGACCTCGAGGAACTGTACGTTTCCGCCGGCATCAATGATGGCGTCGGTCCGGGAAATATCCCGTAGGCCAAGCACCCGGTGAGCGGTCAGCGCCAGGGCTGCCGCCTCGGCGCTCACCGGTTCCGGCAGGCGCGCCGGGACATGAAAGTCGGTCTCGCCAGCGGTGTAGCGCGCCACGTAGTCGTAAGCTCCCCCCTCGGCGGAAATCTCGACGGCTGGCAGCGCCCGCGGATCACCCGCGTCCATCTCCAGGACGGACACGGAGACTTCCGTTCCGACCGCGAATTGCTCGACCAGTGCCGTCTCGCCGTAGGAGAAGCAGCTCACCATCGCCGCGGGCAGTTGCGCAGCCTCGAAGACCGCGCTGGCACCGAGGGCGGAACCCCCCTGCGCCGGTTTGACCATCAACGGCAAGCCCAGCCGGTCGACGATCCGGCTAAGGACAGCGGTGGCGCCCAATTCGCGAAAGGTGGTGTGCGGTACCGCGACCCACTCAGGGGTGCCGAATCCGGCGCGCCGCACGAGTTCCTTGGCCACCGGCTTGTCGAAGGCCAACCGGCAGGCGTTGGCACCCGCGCCCACGTAGGGCACCCCTGCGCAGTCCAGCACCCCGCGGATTGCGCCGTCCTCCCCGGATCCCCCGTGCAGTGCGATGAAGGACACCGCCGGCGTCACCTCGGCGAGCAGGGGCAGCAATGCGGCGTCGGTGTCCGCCAGAATTGCCTCCACCCCGATGCTCTTGAGGGCATCGACCACTCGTCGCCCGCTTTGGAGCGACACATCCCGTTCGTAGGTCAGGCCCCCGGCGAGCACCACCACACGACCCAGGTCACTCACCTGCGGTCCTCACGCGAGATCCGGTGGTGCAGCTTGTGGTCCGGTCCGGCCGGGGGTCCCAGCACCGGAGCCGGGGCCGAAGGTTTCCAGCAACTCCACTTCGGCTTCGATGACAACGGCAAGGCGGCGCACCCCCTCCCTGATGCGGTCGGGGGTCGGGAAGCAGTAGGCAAGGCGCATGTTCTCGCCCCCTTGGCGATCGGCGTAGAAGCCGGTGCCCGGAACGTAGGCGACCCGAGCGGCGAGAGCTCGCGGCTGCATCACCTTGCTATGGACGCCGGGCGGCAACGTCACCCACGAGTAGAAACCTCCATCGGGGCGGGTCCAGGAACAGCCGGCCGGAAAGTGTTGCGCCATGGCGGAAAGGAGGGCGTCTCGCCGTTCCCGGTACAGCTCCCGAAAAACCTTGATCTGCTGTTGCCACGGCTGGGTCTCCAGGTAGCGGCTGACGGCGGACTGGCTGAACGAGGGCGGGCAGAGCACCTGCGCCTCAGAGGCAAGGACCAACTTTTCGCGCACGGCGTGGGGTGCCAGCACCCACCCCACGCGAAAGCCAGGTGCGAAGGTCTTAGAGAAGCTCCCCAGGTAGATCACGTCGTCTTCGGTGCGCGAACGCAAGGCAGGGACGGGGTCTGCGTCGAAGCCAAGAAGTCCATACGGGTTGTCTTCGAGCACCAAAAGGCCAGCAGCAGAGGCGATATCCAGGATCTGTTCGCGACGGGGTGCGGACAGGGACACCCCAGCGGGGTTGTGAAAGTTAGGCACCGTGTACAGGAACTTGACCCGCTTGCTGCGGCTGGCGCATCGCTCAAGGGCCGCCGAAAGGGCGGCGGGGATCAGGCCGTCATCGTCCATGGGGACGTGTACGACCTCTGCTTGCGCCGCAGAAAAAGCGCCGAGGGCACCGACATAGCTGGGTGCCTCGGCCAACACCACGTCTCCAGGGTCGAGGAATACGCGGCTGACCAGGTCCAACGCCTGCTGACTGCCGACGGTGACCACGACGTCCTCGGCTGAGGCGCTGATTCCCTCTAGGGCCATCACCTCGCAGATCTGCTCCCGAAGCCGAGGATCACCCTGCCCAGGGCCGTAGTTGAGAGCCTGTGGCCCCCGATCTGCCACCAGCTCGCCCAGCATGGCGCCCACGGAGTCGAGCGGAAGCGCAGCGGTGAACGGAGAACCGCCGGCCAGACTGACGACTTCCGGCCGGTTGGCCACCGCAAAAAGGGCGCGGATCTCGCTCGCCGTCATGCCGTGGGTGCGCGCTGCGTAGCGGTCGCGGAACGGGTCGAGCGTCACGCCGGCCATGGCGGACCTTCCCTTCTCGCGTCGCCGACGCCGCGCACCGGCCGGGCTGTGCTCACAACCCAGGGTAAACCGTGGGACCTTCCTCGCTGCCCTTTGTGCTCTTCCCGTCGTGGCGGCCGGCAGCTACCGTCGAATCCGCTGCTTGAGGGAGGGGCGTCATGGCTCGTCGGTTCCGCACCAGCGGTCTGGTCACCGGTTTCACTCTCGGCGCTCTTGGGCCGCTGCTCGTTCGGGCGGTTCGCCGCGCCCGGCGACCCTCAGAGGAACCGCGGGGACGTCACATCGCACCCCACGACCAACTCCCGGTGCCCGCAGATCGGTCGGCTGACCCGACGCTCCCCGGTAAGCCAGATCCGCTGCAGAAGCTGCGCCGCGGCGACAGCGGACCGCAGGTTTGAGCATGGGTCGCCGGATCGTGTCGCTGACCCTCGACACGCTTGAGGACCTTCCACCCACGTGCCGCCGGTGCGTGTTCTGGGAGCTGGACCCGGTCGCGCGTAGCCGAGCCGAGGAAATGGGTGACACCGCGTTCGAAAAGGAAGCCTGGTTGTCCGGAACGCTGCTGGAGTGGGGCTCGTGCGGCAAATTGATCTACGTGGACGATGCACCCGCGGGCTTCATCACCTTCGCGCCACCTTCCTACGTGCCGCGTTCCATTGCCTTCCCGACCAGCCCGATCAGCGCGGACGCAGTGCTGCTGATGACAGCGCACGTGGTCCCCGAATTCCGCAGTGGGGGCCTGGGTCGGGTGTTGCTGCAAACCCTGGCAAAGGAGCTGACTCGTCGCGGCGTACGCGCCATCGAAGCGTTCGGGGACACCAGCGGCGAACTCGGTGCCTGCGTGCTCCCCGCGGGTCACCTGCGGGCGGTGGGTTTCAAGACGGTGCGGCAGCACCCGCGATGGCCGCGACTGCGACTGGACCTGAAGTCGGCGGTTTCCTGGCGTGAGGACGTGGAGGTCGCGCTCGAGCGGCTGCTCGGTTCGATGACTCCGGAGTTGCTGCGCCAGGTCCCCACGCGTGCCTTCAGCGCTCCCGAGCCCTGAGCCCCGGTTGTGCGGACTCAGTCTTAGCCAGGCGCAGACATGGCGGACATGCGCAGCACCCCGGTGGGAGGGTCCAGATCGGCTGGCAGAAACAACCGCTGCACCGCGACGAGAAGGGCCTCGGCCACGGTGTCGCGCAGATCCGGATCGGCTAGCCGGCGGGCATCGCCCTGATGGGTGAGGTAACCGATCTCGACGACGACAGCCGGCATCCGGGTGCGGCGCAGCAATTCCCACGTGCGGGGATGGCAGCGGCCATCCAGCAGGTCGGTGCGGGCAACGATCTCGCGCTGCACGAGCTCGGCCAGCCGCTCCCCGGGCACCGAGCCGGTTCCCGGTCCGGTGCCGTAGTAGAACGTCGCCACGCCGTTCGCCTGGCGGGAACGACTTCCGTCGACGTGCAGCGACAGCAGCAGGTCCGCATCTGTCTCGTTGGCGAAGGCTGCGCGCTCCACATCGGTGGGGGCGTTGTCCGCGCCGTGGGTGAGCAGCGCCTCGACGCCGGAAGCTGCCAGCCGCCCCTGCAGTCGACGTCCCAGGTCCGCCACGATATCCCGTTCGGTGAGGTTCCCGGCCGCCCAGCCGGTCTCGGGTCCGCCATGGCCAGGATCCACGACGACTTTCTTCCCGGCGAGCCGGGGACCTCGATGACGCAGGGCCTCGGCCTCTCGCAGTTCCTGCGAGCGTCCGCCTTTCACGCTGCGGGACAGCTGGTGCAAAGCCCGGACGGTCGCCGGGCCGACGGTGCCGTCGGCGGACAGCCCGTAGTTACGCTGAAAGTCCCGGAGGGCCAGGTCGGTGCGGGTTCCAAAATGGCCATCGAAGCGGCCGACGTCGAAGCCCAGATCTGACAGCCGTTGCTGCAAGACCAGCACGTCATCTCCCGCGTAAGGGTGAGAGACGTGGTGGTGCAAGGTGCGATCGCCCAGCTGCCAGCGAGCCCCTTCCAAGGCCCGGTAAGTATCCGGTCCTAGCACGCCGTCAACCCGCAGGCCGCGTCGCTGCTGAAAGGCGCGGATTGCCTTGTCCACTGACGGGGTGAAGGCGGTCGGCGCTTCACCGCTGTGCGGTGCCAGCTGGCCGAGGTCGGCCAGCCAACGGCGGACTTGGGCGACCGCGGGGTCGCGGGAGCCGAGGCGGAAGATGCGCACGCGTACCTCTCCGAACGGGGGTCAGACGCCCCAGCATGCACGAACAGCCGGCATGCGGTGACCCGGCAGCCGGCCATGCGCTCAAATGCTGGCGCCGAGGCTAGGAGTCGCTGACGGCCATGGCTCGCTACTTAGCGTGATGACGCTCCGGCCTGACTAGCCTAGGTAGGACTCCAGGTCCCGCAGCAGCGCGGCCTTAGGCTTGGCGCCCACGATGGACTTGTCCACCTTGCCCCCGACGAACACCGACATCGTCGGAATGCTCATCACCTGATAGGTGCGAGCCGTCTCGGGGTTTTCATCGATGTTGAGTTTGACGACCTTGATTTTGTCGGGGTGTTCGGCCGCGATCTCCTCAAGAACGGGCCCCACCATCTTGCACGGCCCACACCACTCGGCCCAGAAGTCCACCAGGACAGGCTTGTCGCTCTGCAGGACGTCGACGGTGAAGCTCGCGTCAGTGGTTGGAGTGGTATTGGCACCCATAATGTCTCCTCGGGTCAAGTGGTAGGCGGTGCCACAACACCTGCCCACCGGTAGGTGTTCCGGGCTGGCGGCCTCAGGCCCCCGCGCCGGCGGCCACCATCTCACTCGGCGTGACCGCTTCCCCCAGCGCCGCGAGCCACCGCTCCGCGTCCAGGGCGGCGGCGCACCCGGTTCCGGCGGCGGTGATGGCCTGGCGATAGGAGTGGTCCACCACATCGCCGCAGGCGAATACCCCGTCGAGGTTGGTGAGCGTCGTCGGATTCCGGACCAGGATGTAGCCGTCATCATCTAGATCGAGCTGCCCTTTGACGAGCTCGCTGCGGGGGTCGTGCCCGATCGCGACGAACAAGCCCGTCACGGCAAGCTCGCGGGTGCTGCCATCGCTGCGATCGCGCAGCGTCAGACCGCTGACGGATCCCTCACCGTGGATGGCGGCGACGGAGCTGTTCCAGGCGAAGGAGATCTTGGGATCGTTCCTCGCCCGCTCTTGCATCACCTTGCTGGCCCGCAGGCTGTCGCGGCGGTGCACGATCGTGACCGAGCGAGCGAACCGCGTGAGGAAGGTGGCTTCCTCCATCGCCGTGTCCCCGCCTCCGACGACGGCGATGTCGCGATCCTTGAAAAAGAAGCCGTCGCAGGTAGCGCACGCGGACACGCCATGGCCGAGCAGGTCCTGTTCGTGTTCCAGGCCGAGATAGCGGTAGGCGCTTCCGGTCGCGATGATCACCGCGTTGGCGTGGTGGACGGTCCCGTCTTCGAGGCGGACGAGCTTCGGGGTGACGGTGAGGTCGACCGAAGCAACGTCGTCGGTGATGAACCGGGCGCCGAAGCGTTCGGCCTGACCGCGCATCGATTCCATCAGCTCGGGCCCCATGATTCCTTCGGGGAAACCGGGAAAGTTCTCGACCTCCGTGGTAGTCATCAGGGCGCCCCCGGCGGTGATCGCCCCCTCAAACACCAGAGGGGTCAGTTCGGCCCGCGCGGTGTAAAGGGCCGCGGTATAGCCAGCCGGCCCGGACCCGATGATGATGACCTGCTCGATGTCCTGGTCCGTCACCCTGCCAGCCGTCATTGCCGCTCCTCACGCCCTTCGGGACCCGTGCCTTGTTCGACGGGTACCTGGCTGCAACGGATGCTAATGGTGGGCTGTTCCACGGCGGGCTCCAGGTGCCCCGCCCACCGGCCGGCGAACGGATTTGGGACAGTGCCCGGGTGAGCCAGCCACTTCGGGGAAGCGATGGTGTCGCCGGGCGCTGCGTGGGCCATCCCGGCCGGCCGGCCGCAGATTGCTGTCCGCGATGCGAGCGGCCCCGGTGCGCGGCCGACAGCGCGGCATACGGGGACCGCGGCTGCGCCGGGTGTCGGGGTCTGAGCAGAGGCCTCGAGCGCCCAGTTCGCCCGATGGTGAACGCGGAGGTCCTCGCTCGGGCCGGATTGGCGGCGTGGTCGCTGGCGCTTGCGGGTGCCGGCATCGGGTACAACTACGTGCAGGCACAGTTTTTTTCGCTGATCGTGCCCGGCCTGGTGGGACTGCTTTGTGCTAGCGCGGCCACTCGCTTCGCGCATCGCGCCACCATGTCGGTGCGGCTGGTTGCTACCGCATATGCGGCCGCGTCTGCCCTGCTCGCCTTTCGCTTCGCCGCGGTCCCGTTCGGGCCGATCGGGCGCTGGCTACCCCCGACGCTCGCCGGCGCCGCGTTGGCCTGGTTCGGCAGCCGACCGCCGCATCCCGGTACCCGCTCCCCAGCCGGCCGGGCGGTGCTCCGCCGCCGTGGCCGGCGGTGATCACGACGGGACGGCCACCTGATCCAGCAGCGGTGCAGGTCCCTCCGTGCAGCTGCCGGCGACGGCAATGGCCAGCTCATGCGAGCTGTCCTGCGGGTCGATGATGACCATGACGAGGGCGGGGCGCCCGTCATACCTGGCTGCGTCGACGGCCACGACCTGCAACGCGGGCCCGCTCGTGGAGCCGAGGGTTACTCCCAGCCCGAGCAGACAGGCCGGACTGGGGGCGTTGGGCCGGGGCGGCGAACCGGTGCCCGCGTGGGGGCTCGCGGCCGCGAACCTAGTCGCCGTCGAGCGAAGCGCCAGATCGCTGGCACCGGCGGACAGGGTCGCGTGGTGATAGTTGCGTCCCGTGGTGACCAGCAATGGCATACCAGCGGCCGGGGACGCGGCTTGCTGCTCCGGGCGGGTCGGTGCCGGGCCCTGGGCGCGGCCTGTTGATCCGGCTGCGCCTGACAACGGAGCAGCGCTTGATCTGGCCGCCCGCGCGCTGCTCACCTCACGGGCCGCTCCCGCGGTGGAAGCCGCCCCACCGGTGCTGTCGGGGCTGCGGCCGTTGAGGGCCACCGCCGTGATCCCGGCGATCAGCGCGAGGCCGGCCGCGATGCTCAGCGGTAGCAAGGGCGGCCGTTTCCCGCGGGTTCGGTCCGCCCGGCCGGGAGGGGTCGGCGCCCTGGCCCCGCCCGTCGTAGCGCCCGTCGCCTGCGGCCACGGCTCGGCGGCGAGACGGGCGCTCAGCGCGTCGAGCACCTCGGGCGGCATCGGCGCCGCGGGCAGGGCGGCCAGGGCCCGACGTACGGTCACCAGCTGGTCGCGCCGCGTCTGGCAGCTCGGGCAGTCCGCCAGGTGGACGGTGAGCCGGCTGGCTTGCGAGTCGGTAAGGTCGGCGCTACCCGCTGCCGCCGCGAGGAGCTCGTCGTCGACGTGGGAACCACTCACCGCGCACCCTTCCTGGCCGGTCCGGCGCTTGGATCCGGCTTGGTCACACTCGCCTGTTCGACGTATGCGGGGCCGTCGCGGTTCCCGCTGGCCGGCGCCAACAGGGCGGCCAGCCGGAGTCGGCCGCGTGCGCACCTGGATTTGACGGTGCCCTCCGGGACCTGCAACACGGCCGCCGTCTCGGCGATCGGGAGATCGTGCACGTCGACCAGCAGCAACGCCACCCGCTGCTCGATGGGTAGCCGCAGCAACGCGGCGGTGATGTCGAGGGAGAGCTCGCAGGCCGCGTACGCGTCGGCCGGATCGGCCGGCTCGACACCGCCCGCTGACGGGTCCGGGAGCGGGACGGTCGGGCGGATCCGCGCGCGGCGAAGGCGATCCAGACAGGCGTTGACGGTGATCCGGTGCAACCAGGTGCTGACCGCCGCGTCCCCCCGGAAGGTCGCTGCCCCGCGGAACGCCGCCAGCAACGCCTCCTGCACCGCGTCGGCCGCCTCCTCCCGGTTCCCAAGCGTGCGCAGCGCTACCGCCCAGAGTTGGTCGCGGTGGCGGCTGACGAGCTCGTTGAATGCGTCGCGATCCCCGGTCAAGTGAGCCGCGAGCAGGGCGGCGTCCCGCGTGCGGGCGCTGTCCGGCGGCCGGTCGCCTGCGATGGTCAGCGCCGGAAGGCCATCTCGGCGACTGAGCCCCGGTAGCCACCGGCGACCCTCGGCAGGGAGGTGAGCCAGATCAGCCAGTAGCGGGAGCGGGTATTGGTGGTGAATGCCACCGCCTGGCCGGCGTTCTGCACCTGCGCTACGGGGGGAAACGCGTCGAGGGTTGTCCCTTGCGTGCCGGCGTCCGGCGCCATGGCGCGCAGCTGCACGTCGCTGCCGGCCGCAAGGAAGGTGAGGTCCACCCCACGAATCTGTTGCGGGCTGCCGAGGTCGACCACCAGACCGATGCCTTTTTTGAGGTTCCCGAACTTGGCGGTTGCATAGGTCTGGGTCTGCCAGGCGGTGGCCTGCTCCCCGTCGTGGGCGAACGCGACCTGGTCGGGATTCTCGACCCCATCACCGGGCTCAGGATCGAAGTCGGTGACCCTGGCGATGTCGGCGAACCGCACCGGTGCCGCCTGCGCCGCGCCAGGGCTGCTCGGTTGCGCGGTGAAGGCCGGGACATCGGTGGGTTGGCCAGGCACCCGGCCAACCGACAGCCCCAGCAGCCAGCCCGTGGTACCCAACATCACGATGACAACGCTCAGGACGGCCCGGCGCAGCCACGGCCTGGTCGGCCGCTCTCGCGGGCTGGGGCTGGGTGCCTCCTCCGGGGCGTCGGTCACCCGCGCTGGCAACGAACTGAGGGCGCCGGCGACCGACTCGGCACTCGTCAACGGCGCGGCTGTGTGGGCATGGCGGTGGGTGGGATCGAGTAGGCGGATCGCGACTGCATCAAGCTCGCGCGACAAACCGGCACGGACCTGGCGGGGCGGCGCCGGGGCCCCTGCGGCACCCCTGGGTGCGGCCGCCAGCCCACGCCACGGGCCACCGGGCCAGCACCCGGTGAGCGCGGCATAAAGGGTGCGGCCAAGGTCGTGTACATCGTCGGATTCGGCCGCCTGCCCGACCTCCCCGTCCTGCTCGGCCCCGGTCAGCGCGGTGCCGATGGCCGGGTCGGTCAGCCGGACCTGGCCATCGAAGCGCACCAGCACGTTGGACGGGTGCACCCGGCCGTGCGGGACGCCAGCGGTATGTAGGTGGGCCAGCGCCTGCGCCGTCTGCCGGAGCAGGAAAGTGGCCCGTTCCGGCCCAAGCGGACCGTCCAACAGCAGGTCGCGAAGCGTGCGGCCGTCCACCCATTCCCGGACCAGGTAGACCACCGTCACGCCGCGTGAGAGTTCCTCGGCCGCGTCGTAGGTGGCCGCAACGAGGGGATGGGCGATGCGTCCGGCCAGCCCCGCGGCACTTAGAAATGCCCGCCGCCGGGCCGGGCGGGCCCCGGTGACCAGCCGGACGGCGACCCTCCGGGACAGCACCAGATCGTCGGCCCGCCACAGGGCACCACCGTCGGTCAGGGACGCGTCGGTGTCGGCGTCGCGTAGCAGCCGATCCAACCGGTAGCGGCCGCCGAGGACGTCCCCAACGCCAGGGCCGACTACGCGCGCAACCTCGGCAACAGCGGTTGGGGTCGCCGGGGCTCCCGGACCCCGGCATAGCTGCGCACCGGGGGCGCCGGACAGATCACTCACGGGAGGCCGTGCCACCCGGCCACTGTACGGAATGCCGGACCACTGACGACGCTGCCGCGGGCGGTGTGGCGTCCAGGTAACCACCAGAAACCGGCCTCTAGCCGTTCCGGCCGGGAACGACCGGGGGCGCGCCGGCGGTGCCGAGCGTCGTGGTGCCCGGACGGGCCGCGCCTGCGTAGCCGTTCCACCACACCGGCTGCAGCCGCACGACGTCGCCGCTGTGGTCGGCGGACATCATCTGGCCATTTCCGGCGTAGATCGCGACATGGTCGATGGTGGCGGGGTTGTTCGGGTCGCTGGCCCAAAAGATCAAGTCCCCCGGGGCCAGCTGGTCGAGTGGGACGTGCGGACCGGACCAGTACTGTTCGGCCGCGGTGCGCGGCAGCCGGATGCCGACGGCCGGCACGCTCACCCCAGGCGGGTTCGCCCCTCCGGAGGTCGTCCAGGGCACGCTCGCCCCTCCGGAGGTCGTCCAGGGCATGTTCGCCCCTGAACCGGGCGCCGCTGCGCGCAGCTCGGCACTGGCCGCGGCGGCGCCTGGGCCTGTGCGACTGCTTGGAGGAACGCCACCCGTTCGGCCTCTGCGCGTTGCACGGCGTCGGCCTGGGCGGCCGCGAGAACCTCGGTGTTGGCGGTGCTGAGCAGCTGCTGGGTTCGGGCCAGGTCCAGCCGGACGGCATCGCCCTTGGCGGCGACATCGGCCTCCAGCGCGCTCTGCCGGTCGGCGAGCTGGTGGGCAACGACCGCCGACGCGTCCGCGGCGGCGCTGAAATGCTGTGCGTCCGTCGCCGCTCGCCGGTCCGCGCGCAGGATCCCGCGGGCGGCCAGCAGCCGGCCCTCCACCGAGGCGGCGCTCGAGACTCCGCCTTGGGTGAACAGGCTCACGTAGAGCACGTCGGGGCCGCCGAGCATGTACAGCCTGCGGATCTGGGTCTCGGCGCCGGCCGAGCGCCTGCTGCCCGCCGCCTTGGCCTGCTCGGCGCGCTGCTCAGCGAGCGAACTGGAGGTGATCACCTGGGCCAATCGCCCCTGCGCGGCGTCGTATGCCTCGGTGGCGGCCTCCGCCTTACGCTGCAGGTCGTGGACCTGCGAGGACAACTGGGCCGCCCGTTCGGTAGGCCCGTCGGCGCGAGCGGGGCTGGTCAACCCGGTCCCCACGAAGGCGGCCGCTACCGCAACGACAGCGGCCGCGCCGCTGCGACAGCGCCGCCCGGACAGCATCCTCATGAGACCGGGCCCGTCGCCGTGCCGGTAACCGTGAACGCCACCCAGTTGTTGACGCCCGGTATCTGCTTGGCGATCAACGTCGCCGTGACTCGGTGGACCTGCAGTTGCACGCTGCCATCGGTCGCGATCACCACACTGGTGGGGATCAGGGTTTCGCTGGCTGGAAGGACGGCGGCGGCCGCGGCGGCGGCCTGCACGTTGTGGCTGCCGTGCCAGCTGGCCGCCGCGTCGCTGGCCGCCTGATTTGCGTCGTCGACGGCGCCGAGGCGCGATGCGGTGAGGGCAATGCCGTCATATCCGACGACGAACACCACCGCGAGCGCGATCGCGATGCGCGTCAGCCAGCCAATGACCACGACACAGGTGTCGGCGCGTCGGGGGGTCGGTCTTGACCCAGTCGCCGCTGGCCCGCGTCGGCTGCGGCGGTCAGGTGCGGTGCAGCAAGGTGCCCAGCCAGGTCAACTCTCGGATGTGCATGAGGCGGGCGCCCTGCACGAAGATCACAGCGCCGACGGTGGCGCCGAGGACCGCCGCCAGGAGCGCGGCTGGCGTCCCTGCCCCGAGCAGGCCGCGGGCGGCGTCAGCCGCCACCCTCGCCACGGTAGCGGCCACCAGGCCGGCGAGGCCGGCGCGGATCGCCAGGCGCAGCACGCGGCGCCCATCCAGACCCCCCAGATGGGCTCGCAGCAGGGTTCCCGCGACGAGTGCGCCGACGACGTAGGACAGGGCAAAGCCCCCGGCGAGCGCCGGCACCCGAAGGTGGCGCGGCAGCACGGCGAGGAGCAGCAGGTCGGCCGCCACGTTGACCACGTTGACGGCGACGTTAATAAGGGTCGGCGTGCGGCTGTCCTGCTCGGCGTAAAAGGCGCGCAGCAGCAGTTGGTAGCAGCTGAACGCGGGCAACCCGACAGCGAAGGCGGCAAGGGTGTCCCCGATGAGTCGGGCCCCGGCCGCACCGGTAGCGCCGTAGCGCAGGGCGCCAGCCGCCACCGGCTGCGCCAGCGCGGCCAGCCCCAGAGCGGCCGGCAGGAGCAGGACGAAGGTGAGGCGAAGTCCCCGGGACAGCTGGGCGCGCACTGCCGGTACGTCGCCGTCTGCGGCGGAGGCCGACAGGCCCGGCATGAGCGCGGAGATCACCGACACGGCGACGATGGCATGCGGCAGGGAGAACAATTGATATGCCGCCGAATAGATGGTGTAGTCGCCGGCGTGCTGATTCGCCAGCACCGTGATCACCAGGTAGCCGAGTTGGTTGACCGCGGCGTACCCGAGCACCCAGCCGCCGAGCCGGGCCGCGACCCGCAACCGGGGTTCGCGCCAGTCCGGCACGAACCGAATCCGGATTCCGGCTGCCCGCAGGGACGGGAGCAGCGCCACCGCCATCCCGACGACGCCCGCGGTGGTGCCGATCCCGATGAGCAGCGTGTCGCGCGTGGTGAGGGTGCTGCCCAGCCGGCTGCGATCGGCGGTGGCAATGAAAACACCGGATACGGCGATGACGATCACGTTGTTGACTACTGGCGCCGCCCCCACCGCCCCGAACCGGCCGCGGATGTTCAGCACCGCCGCGGCCAGCGCCGTGGCGGCGTAGAACAGCAGTTGCGGCAGGAAGATCCGGGTGAAGGTGACTGCAAGAGCCCGTTTTGCCGGACTCACGTCGCCGATGAGGTACAGGCGGATCAGCAGGGGCGCTGCGATGACGCCGACGAGTGTCGCGATACCAAGAGCGAGGAGGGTTACCGAGAACAGCACCGAGGTGAAGCGCTCCCCCCCGTCGTCGTCCTCGCGTGCCGCGCGTACCAGCAGCGGCACGACGACGCTCGACAGGACTCCACCGAGTAGCAGGTCGTAGACGATGTTTGGGGTGGTGTTGGCGAAGTTGTAGGCGTCGGCCACCCCCATGGTGCCGAGCGCCGCGAGCACCGCGACGGTGCGTAGGAACCCGGTGGCCCTTGAGGCAAGCGTGCCAAGGGCCATGGCCGAGCCCCCACGGGCTAGTCCGGCGCTACCGACGCTCACGAGGGGACGGCGGGTCCCCGCCGCCGACCCACCAACCGCCGGACGAGCCGGGCGAGCAGCGCGAGCACCAGCACGCCCACTGCGGAGAGCGTGATCACCAGGGTGATCAGGCCGTACGCGCTGGAGTGCACCACCAGCGGCAGCGTCGAGATCGGGCGGCCGTCGGGGGTCGTGAGCTCAAGTCGAACCCGGAAGGTGCCGGCCCGCTGGGTGGTGGCAGGCACCAGCACGCGCTGTTTTCGGTGGGCCCCCACCGTCACCTGCTGTGGGGGGGCCGGCTCGAGCTTGCTGCGGTCCGTGGAGATCAGGGTGAGCCGTACCTGGACTCGCTCGTCGAGGGCGTTCTCTACCGTGACCGGAACCGTGCCGGTGCGGCTGGTGAGCGTGACCTGGCCGGACCCAGCCACCTTGACCCCCCGCAGCAGGCCGTCGGCGAGATTCGCCACCTGCTCGCGCAGCGCGGTGCTCCCGCCGATGCCGGGGGACAGGGTAAGGCCGGGGGACGGGGTCAGGCCGGGTGGAGCGGGTCGCCAGGCCACCGATGCGGCGCGTTCGAGGGCCTGGTCGAGCGCGCCGGTCAGGGTGCTGTCCGGCAGCATGCCTCGCACGTCCCCCACCAGCGCCTGCAGCGTGTCGAGCGATCGGGGTGCCCCGGTGAAGATGTCAGGGGGCAGCTCGGCCGCGCGGGCGGCGGCCGGGTAGGGCCGCAGCGGTTCGCGGGTCCCCGCCCGATCGACATCGGTGGCGGACAGCGGCACCGCGTCGAGCCACGGCAGCAATTGCGTGTCGCGAAGGACCGAGCGCGCCCAGTCGACCGGCGGATCCGACCCGCGGGGCAGCTCAAGCAGCAGGTCACGCGGCGGCCGGCCGTTCGGTGCTTCCTGCACGATCACCGCAAGCAGCGCCAGGAGGCGCTGCTCCGACATCCGGCTGCTTGGTGCATCTCGGCCGGCGCTGGCGAGCAGCGCCTGTGCCTCCGGGTCGGCGGCGAGGGCGCGGATCGGTCCAGACCGGGTCGGCAGGCTGGTCACCATCGTGGGGGTGGCGGTGGCCGCCGGGGAGGGGGGGAGCTGCGCGCCATCGATGACGATCGTGGTGAATGCTGCGCTGGCCAGCGCGTCGATGCTCGGCTGGTCGACTGCGCCGTGCGCCGGCCACGCCACGCGGGAGAGCAGGCGGCTTTTCGGGACGGCCGCTTGCACGGCGTTTCGGCCCATCGCGGCGGCGCGTCTCAGCGCATCGGGCAGGCCGGCCCTGACCTCGGCGACCACATCCGGATCGCCGTAGGGGAGCGGGATCACGTCCTGGCCGTTCGTCGCGTTTACCAGGTCGGCGAGCCACTGGCGGGCTCCGGTGTCGGCCATCCGGCCGGTCTCGGCGTTGTTCCCGCTGGCCGGCGCCGGGGTGCGCAGCCAGCCGTTTCGAGCAACGGTTTGCGCGGTCGCCAGCAATGACGGTTCGAGGGCCCAGGTGACGGGGGCGTAGGCCTCGGGGGGGGCCCGGCGGCCCGGTGCGGTCAGCGGTGGTGGCTGCCCGAGGTCGAGCAGGCGCCGTAGGCGGCCACCGGGCCCGAACGTGGCTGGCACTTCGGGCTGGGAGATCCGACCTGAGGCATCGAGGGCCGGGGGCGCATCGAGCGGCCACAACCAGCTGATCCGCAGCGGTGCGGCGACGCCCCCAGGAAAGTAAGGCAGAAAGGTGCTCGTCTGACCAAGGCCGTAGCGACCCGATCCGACGCTGCTGTCCACCCGAACCTGCAGCGGGTAGACGGTGGCGTTGGGGCCGGTCATGTCTTCCATCGGCAGCGAGAAGCGGGTGGTAAATCGGGTGCTCCCGCCCGGCCCGAGGGAGGTGGGTGCGGTGGTCTGGGTGAGGTGGGCAAACGGGACGGCCAGTTTGGGCGGCGTGGCGAGGTCGCCGGTGAGCTGCGACCTGCTCGTGATCATGCTGCCCCGCCCTACGGTCAGGTAGAGGCCGTCGAGCGGCTCGGTTCCGGCGTTGGTCAGGTAGCCGGAGATGGTGACGCTGTCGCGGGGACCGGCGCTGGGCGGCTCTAGGTGGTCGATCACCACCTGGAGCGGAGTCGGGTCAGCCGCAAGCGCGGCGGGGCGCAGACCCCCTCGGAGGGCAGCCTGCACCGGGACGGCTGGTGTGCTCAGCAGCAGCAGAACCGCCGGCGCTGCCCGGAGCACCGCCCGAAGCACTGCGCGGCGCCGGCCGGAGTGGCATCTACCAGGCTTGCCAGCGCCGCCCTTGCCGCGTTCGTTCGGGTGCAGCGCGCCGAAGCCAGGTGGCCGGCCCGGCGCGCTCATGCGGCGGCCAATGTGCATTCGCTTCGCCACTTCGCAGCTGCGCTCATGCCGTGTCAGCGAGGACCGTCGGCACCCGGACCAGCAGCTCACGTTCGGTGGCGTACGCCAGCTGTTCAGCTGCCTCGCCGAGCGGCACCCACGCCACCGCCGCCACCTCCACGTCCTCATCGGACAGTTCGCCACCCTCGGCGATGAGCAGGAAGTGATGAACCGTCTTGTGCACTCGCCGGCCATCGGCGGTGAACCAAAAATCGATGCTGCCCAGCCGGCCCACCACGCGGCCGCGGATGCCGGTCTCCTCCGCGACCTCCCGGACGGCCGCGTCCTGCTGAGTCTCACCGGCTTCGAGGTGACCCTTGGGCAATGACCAGAGCAGGCGGCCGCGCCGATCGTGACGTCCGATCAGCACCGCCCGGGCGTCAGCGGCCGGCCGATCAAGGATCAGGCCGCCGGCCGAGATTTCCTCGACCCGCCCGCTGGAGGGGGCTGGCCGCCCGGGGGTCCGCCCGGGGGTCCGCCCGGGGGTGCGCCCGGGGGCCCCCGGGCCCTGGGCTGCGGCCATAGCCCGATCGTAGACACGCCCCCCGGCACGGCCGTGGCAGCCACCGCTCCCGGGCGCGGCCCATGGCCGCAGGACACTCACGGTGCCAGCCGGCCCTACGCTGCTGCGTCGTGCCCACGATCGATCTGCGCTCCCCCCGTGATGGCTCGGAGCGGGCGCTCGCCGAGCTGCTGCTGGTGCCCGCCCTGGCGGTGGAGCTCGGCGAGCGCTTCGCCGCCTCCGGGTACCGGTTGCACCTGGTAGGGGGCTCGGTGCGAGACATGCTCCTCCGGCGGCACGCGGAGACGCCCGATCTGGATTTCACGACCGACGCCCACCCACCGTTGGTTCAGCAGGTGGTGGGCGGCTGGGCGCAGGAAAGCTGGGAGGTCGGCATCGACTTCGGGACGGTGGGCTTCGCCCGGGGTGGGGTGCGGTGTGAGGTCACGACCTACCGCAGCGAGCGGTACGAGCCGCTCTCGCGCAACCCACGGGTCAGCTTCGGCGAAACCCTCGAAGGTGACCTGCTGCGCCGCGATTTCACGGTCAATGCTATGGCGGTCAGCGTCCCCGGGTTGCTGTTCGTCGATCCCCACGGCGGCCTGCGCGACTTGCTGGCCGGGGTACTGCGGACCCCGGCGCCGGCAGTGGAATCGTTCGGTGACGACCCGCTGCGGATGATGCGCGCTGCCCGGTTCGCCGCAACGCTGGGCGTGCGTCCCACGCAGGAGGTCCTTCATGCCATGACGCAACTGGGGGACCGCCTGTCGATCGTGGCGCCGGAGCGACTGCGCGAGGAGTTGATTAAGACGGTGTTGGCCCCGGACCCGGTGAGCGGTCTGGAGTTACTGGTGGACACGGGTCTGGCCGAGCACGTGTTGCCGGAGCTGCCGGCACTCAAACTTTCGATCGACGAGCACGCCCAACATAAGGACGTTTATGCCCACACGCTGCGGGTGCTGGAGCAGGCGATCCAGCTGGAATCGCGGCTGCCGGGAGGCGGCCCAAACCTGGTGTTGCGCCTCGCCGCGCTGCTGCATGACATCGGCAAGCCGGCCACCAAGAAGGTGATGTCCCCCGGCAAGGTGTCGTTCCACAAACACGAGCTGGTCGGTGCCCGGATGACGCGGACCCGGTTGAAGGCACTGCGATTCCCGAAGGAGACGGTCGGGGCGGTAGCCGAACTCGTCGCCTTGCACCTGCGCTTCCACGGCTACGGGGAGGCCGCCTGGACCGATTCGGCCGTACGCCGCTACGTGACCGACGCCGGCACCCAGCTCGAGCTGCTGCACCTGTTGACCCGCAGTGACTGCACCACCCGCAATCAGCGCAAGGCGGCCCGCCTCACCGCCGCCTACGACGCGCTGGAGCAGCGGATCGCGCGGCTGGCCGAGCAGGAGGACCTGCGGGCTCTGCGTCCGGAGCTGGACGGCACTGCGATCATGGCGGTACTCGGGATCCCCCCGGGACCGCTGGTGGGTCAGGCCTACGCGCACCTGCTCGAGATCCGGTTGGAGCGCGGCCTGATCGGTCCGGGCGCCGCGCAGGACGAACTGCGGAGCTGGGCTGCCGACCACGGCCTGCTGGTGCCACCCGCCGGCTGATCTAGTCATTTAAGGCTATATCAGCATGGCTCGGCCGACACCGATCATAGGGGCGTGGCGGGACAGATGGGGACGAAGCGGTGGCGCCGGGTGTGGGCGGCGCTCGCGACGGCCGTGGTTCTAGGGTGCGCAGCCGGACTGGGTGCCTGCGGCCCGCAGCGCGGAGACGCCGTGACTGTCTTGACCGCCGCGAGCGGCGCTTTCGTGGCCGACCCGGCGGGTGTGGAGCACCCAGCGCTCGAGGGGGAGCGATTGCGGGCGGGTGAACGGGTCCGGTCAACCACCGGGCGCCCGGTGCTCGGGACCGGCGGGCGCCGGACCACGCTGGCACCGGCAAGTGCGCTAGTCCTGACTGCTCCTTCCGAGTACGCGCTCTCCTTCGGCGCCCTGGTCCTGGACCGGCGCCGCGGCCCCGCCGTGGTACTGCACGCGGGCCAGGTCCAGATCAGCGAGCTCGGACGGACGGCGGTCCGGGTCGAACGCGGATTCTCCGTTCGGGTGGCCGTCTACGGCGGCGGGGGCGCGGCGGTCCGCGTCGCCGCACGCGGCCGAGCTCTCCCCGCGCTGTCCGAGGTGATCATCCCGGGTGCCTCGCTGCCGGCCCAGCCGGCCCCGCTCGCGCTCCGGGACGACCTGCTGGACGTCGTGGCCGATCCGCCCCTCGTCGCTGACGACGTTGCGTTGCGTCGCCGGGCCGACGGCCTGGACGGGCCGGGCGGAGCGGTGGTCGCCACCGGCCTTCGCGCCGCGCTGCCGCGGGTGCTGCCCGCCGCCCTGGTTGCTCCGGACGGATCGGCCGCGCTCTCCGAGCGGGTGCTCCCGGTGGCGATCGCAACCAGCGCCCGGGGCTCGCGCCCGGCGCAGGCCTACGACACCGTGCGTTCAATACGGTCGGCCGGTGGCTCGTGGGGGGTGATTGCGGCGCTCGTCGGCGCCCCGCTCGGCGTGGTGGAGGGAGCGATCACGGCGCTGGCGGACGCCGTCCCGGCCCCGGCCGGCGCCGATTCAGCGGGGGCGGCCGCGGCGGCGGCGGGCGCTACCCCTACCGCCCCGGCTGGCGCGGCCAACGCCGGCGGGGGCGGCGGCCCGCTGGTCCTCGCCGGGCCGAGGGGCGCGCCGGGGCCGCCAGGGTCGGCGCCGACCGCATCGCGATCCGCGGCCCCGGCAACGCCAGGTCCGTCGGGTGCTGCCCGGCCTTCGGCACCCCCTGCGCCGAGCCCATCCCTGGCGCCGGCCAGCCCCACACCACCGCCGTCGCCAGGTGCTAGCCCGAATCCCATCGGGCAGCTACTTGCGCCCCTGACCAGCCTGGCGCCGTTGCCGGTTCCCGTGCCCAGCCCAGTCCCGTGAGCCGGTGCCATCGTCAGTTCCCCGCCGCAGCGCGATGAACAGCACCGCGCATCCTGCGTACGCCGCGGCGGTCAGCACCGTGGCCGGTATCGATTTTCCATTCGCAGGCAGCAGGCGCGCGAGTTGCGCGGCGGCGACGTAACTGAGATTGAACAGCATGTCGTACACGCTGAACGCACGACCGCGCAGGCCGTCAGGCAGCGCCTCCTGCACGATGGAGTCGGTACAGATCTTCGCGGCCTGCACGCTGAACCCGACCAGCAGTGCGGTCACCGCGAAGGCCGGCTGGGTGAACGGCAGCCCGAAGACCAGCTCAGCGGCGAAGGCCAGGACATAGACGTAGATCATCCAGCGGCCGCGGCCGACGCGGCGGGTGCCCCGCGGCGTCAGGATGGCAGCGCTGATCGTTCCCAACCCAGCGAACGCGGTGACGACTGCGAGGCCGCCCACCCCGGTGCCGAAATAGTTGCGGTAGAGCAAGATGGTCACCACGACGGCGAAGCCGTAGGCGCCGCGTTGCACCATCAGCGCCGACAGGGCATCGCGGGCCGGTCGCGCGCGCCACACCCCCGCCGCACCAATCGCGGTCTGCCGGACAACATCGTTCAGCTCGAGCCGAAGGCTGCCTCTGGCGACCCGCTCGAGAGGTCCGATCTCGGCCCGTCCTAGCCGGCCCGCCACGACGGCCGCGGCCAGGTAGGCAAATGCGGCAACCACGACGATGCCGGCGACCGGCCGGTCCCCCGCGCCGAGCACCGCACGCAGCGCTGCGCCCACCCCCGCGCCCACCAGCACCGTCACCCCACCGGATGTGGTGGACAGCGAATTGGCCGCGACCAGCTGCGGTGGTGCGACGACAAGTGGCAGCGCAGCCGACAGGGTCGCCAGCACGAACCGGGCAATCGAGTAGGCCAGCAGGGCCACCACCTCGAAGTCGGCACCGGTGTGCCCGAAGCTCACCAGAATCGCCAGCACCGCCAAGACTCCGGCCCGGATCAGGTTGGCGACCACCAGGGTCTGCCGGCGCGAGACCCGGTCGATGAGGATCCCGGCAAACGGCCCGACCAGGCTGTAGGGCAGCAACGTGGCAGCGAGGGTCCCGGCGATCGCCGCCGCCGTCGTGGCGTGCTCGGGGGAGAAGACCACGAAGCTGACCAGCGCCGCATTCAGGACACCATCACTGAACTGGCTGGCGAGCCGCGCGGCGTAGAGCCGACGAAACCCCCCGCCGCCCAGCAGCGCGCGGGGGGAGGTCCCGCGCTGCTCTGCCACCGCTCGAGCGTAGGGCGCCGGCGGAGCGCTAGCGCTCCACTTGGCTGATGGCGCGGAGCGCTAGCGCTCCACTTGGCTGATGGCGCGGAGCGCTAGCGCTCCACGCGGCCCGCGATGAAGTCCTCGACGGCGTCGCGGGCCTGGTCATCGCTGTACTGCACCGGCGGGCTCTTCATGAAATAGCTTGAGGCCGACAGCACCGGCCCACCGAGGCCACGATCCTTGGCGATCTTGGCTGTCCGGATCGCGTCGATGATCACTCCGGCCGAGTTCGGCGAGTCGTGGACCTCGAGTTTGTACTCCAGGTTCAGCGGGGTGTCCCCGAAGCTGCGCCCCTCAAGGCGGACATAGGCCCACTTGCGGTCATCTAGCCACGGAACGTGATCCGAGGGGCCGATGTGGACGTCGGCGCCGCGCATCTCGTGCGGGATTTGGCTGGTCACGGACTGGGTCTTGGAGATCTTCTTTGACTGCAACCGCTTGCGCTCCAACATGTTCTTGAAGTCCATGTTGCCGCCAAAGTTCAGCTGGTAGGTACGCAGCAACTCCACGCCGCGGTCCTCGAACAACTTCGCCAGAACTCGGTGGGTGATCGTGGCGCCTACCTGGCTCTTAATGTCATCGCCGATGATCGGGACACCCGCATCGGTGAACTTTTGTGCCCAGATCGGGTCGCTGGCGATGAATACCGGCAGCGCATTGACGAACGCGACGTTCGCGTCGAGGGCGCACTGCGCGTAGAACCGGTCCGCCTGCTCGCTGCCCACCGGCAGGTAGGACACCATGACGTCCACCTCGGCATCCTTGAGCGCCTGCACCACGTCGACCGGCAACTCGTCGGACTCATCGACGATCTCCCGGTAGAACTCACCCAGCCCGTCGTAGGTGTGGCCGCGCTGGACGGTGATGCCGGTGGGAGGCACATCACAGATCTTGATCGTGTTGTTCTCCGAGGCCACGATCGCCTCGGACAGGTCCCGGCCCACCTTCTTGCCATCGACATCGAACGCTGCGACGAACTGCACGTCACGCACGTGGTAACCGCCGAGCTCGACATGCATGAGCCCGGGAACGCGGGCACCCGCATCGGCATTCTGGTAGAACTCGACGCCCTGGATCAGGGACGAGGCGCAGTTGCCGACGCCGACGATGGCAACCCGGATGGATGGCCGTACGGAACCCATGCGGGTCTCCTCCATAGTGAGGTCCCGACGATCGCCGGGGGTGGTGGGAATGTCGTGGTGAGTCATGCCTGCCCCGTGGGTCGAGAGGCCTGCTCGGAGCGCTCGGAGTCGATGAGCTCGGTCAGCCAGCGCACCTCATGCTCGGCAGATTCGAGGCCGTGTTCTTGCAGTTTGAGCGTGTAGCTGTCGAGCCGCTCGCGGGTCCGGCTGAGGGCCGCCCGCATCCCTTCGCGCCGTTCCTCGACCCTTGAGCGGCGCCCCTCCAGGATGCGCAGGCGGGTCGTTGCATCGGTCTGGGCGAAAAAGCGCATGTGCACGCCGAACGCGTCGTCCTCCCAGGCGGCTGGGCCGCCCTCGCCGAGCATCTCGGCGAATCGCTCCTTGCCGTCGGCGGTCAAGGTGTACACGACCCTGCTGCGGCCCGAGAGCTTGGTCGCGGCCGCCGAGTCGTCCACCGTGAGCAGGCCATGTCCTTGCAGCCGGCGCAGGCACGGGTACAGCGACCCGTAGGAGAATGCGCGCAACGACCCGAGCGAGGCGTTGAGTCGCTTGCGCAACTCATAACCGTGCAGCGGCGACTCGTGCAGCAATCCGAGGACGGCCAGATCCAGGACACCGACCGGCGCTCCGGTCTCGCCCTGTGTGCGGGCCTGGCGTGCGATGAGCCTCTCCTCGCCTCTGTGCCGATCCCGGAACCCTGTGCCGATCCCGGACCTAGGTGTCGATCCCGGACCAGGGCGCCGATTTGGGCATTCGATGTATCGAACCGATAGGTCAACACGATAGGACAGCCGCGCCCATCATGCAAACATCAGGTGTCTGCCGCATGTCCATGCCGTCTCGTCGTAGCCTTTCCCGGTGACGCAGCAACCCCGGCAGGTGATCGACTACGCCCTTGCCAGGCGCGCGGTGCTCGCCGACCTGTTCGCCGGCCGCGCCGGCACCTCGGAGGTGTGCGACGCCCATCCCTACCTGCTGCGGGCGGCCAGGTACCACGGCGAGCCGACCCAGACCCCGTGTCCGGTCTGCCGGGGCGGGCCGGCCCGCGATCCACTCACGCACGTCACCTATGTGTACGGGGACGCCCTCAAGGAAGGCTCGGGCCGGCCACGTTCGACCAAGGAGATAGCCTGCCTCGCCCGGGAGCACCCGGACCTGCACGTCTACGTGGTGGAGGTCTGCCGGAACTGCTCGTGGAACCACTTGGTCACCTCATCCGTCGTGGGTAAGGGAGCAGTGCGCTCGCGGCGCCCCGCCGCGAGCCATTCGGCCGCCCAGCGCTGAGCCGGCGCGGCAGCGCTCCACCACCGTTGAAAGGGAAGATCACCCGCCCGTGAGCCACCGATGAGTCCGGCCCGTCCACGTCCACTCCGCGCGACGCGTGCGTGGTGGGGGCGCCGCCGCCGCGGCACCAAGGTGCTGATCGTCGGCAGTTTCGGCACGTTGTTGTTCGCGTTCGTCGCCCTGGTCGGCATCGGCTACGCCGCCGTTCAGGTGCCGTTGCCCGATACCGTCGCGATGCCGCAGCAAGTGCGTCTCACCTACGTCGACGGCTCGACCCTGGACACCATCGGTCAGGTCAACCGGACCAACGTGCCCCTCTCGGATGTCCCTGTGCCGGTGCGTGATGCCGTGCTGGCCGCTGAGGACCGCAACGTCTACCACGAGCCAGGGGTCTCGGTGCGGGGGATCGGCCGGGCCCTGTTGGCCAATGTCGTCGGCGGTGGCATCAAGCAGGGCGGCTCCACGATCACCCAGCAGTACGCTAAGAACGCCTACCTCGGCCAGCAACGCACCTTCACCCGCAAGATCAAGGAGGTGGTGCTGGCGGTCAAGCTGTCCCGCAAGTACTCCAAGGACCAGCTCCTGGAGTTCTACCTCAGCACCATCTACTTCGGCCGGGGCTCATACGGCATCGAGGCCGCCAGCCAGGCCTACTTCGCCAAGCCGGTGAAGCAGCTGGGGCCGGCCGAGGGAGCTGTGTTGGCCGGACTGATTCGGGCGCCTAGCTATCTCGACCCGAGGGTCAACCCCCAGGCGGCCAGGACGCGCTGGACCGAGGTCGTCGATCAAATGGTCAAGGATAAGGCCTTGACCGGCGCCCAGCGGCAGGCGCTGGCCTACCCGACTACCGTCAAGACACGGGGCGCAGCGGGGCGCGCCAAGAACACCGGCCCCACCTCCTACATCGACGCGAAGGTGGAGGGGTTCCTGCGCAACAAGCTCGGGGACAGCACCGTCGACCTCGGCGGCCTGACCGTCAGCACCACCGTCGACCACACCGCGCAGGCCGCGGCGGAGAAGGCTGTCGCCGACCACACCCAGGGCGCGCCCCCCGACCTGCGGGTCGCGCTGGTGTCCACCGACCCGCGGACCGGCGCGATCAAGGCCTACTACGGGGGCCAGCAGGCCGGCCAGGCCGACGCCGCCAGCTTCCTCGCCGCCCCGCCTGGGTCATCGTTCAAACCAATCACGCTGGCCACCGCACTAGAGGGCGGCACGCCGCTGACCAAGACCTACGACGGCTCCTCACCGCAGACCTTCAACGGAACGCCGATCCACAACTTCCAACTGGCTGGTGTCGATGAACAGTACGGCCAGATCGACCTGCCCACAGCCACCGCCAACTCGGTGAACACGGTGTTCATCGCGCTCGCCCGGGACGCCGGGCCATCGAAGATTGTCAACCTCGCGCACGCACTCGGCGTCTCGGACAGCGTCCAGCTGCAGGCCGTCCCCGAGATCGCTCTGGGCACGACGGATGTCACGCCCATCGACATGGCGAAGGTCTACGACACCTTCGCCAATCGCGGACGCCAGACGACCCCGTACCTGGTGGACAAGGTGACCGACCGATCCGGGCAGGTCCTTTACCAGGCCACTCCCAGCAGCAACCAGGTGCTGTCGGAGAAGGTCGCCGATGACACCACCTACGCCATGCAGCAGGTGCTCACGCAGGGCACGGCAAAGGCGGCTCAGCTGGCCGGCGGGAGGTCAGCGGCGGGCAAGACCGGCACCGTCACAGACAACGTGGCCGCCTGGTTCGACGGGTACACCCCGCAGTTGTCCACCGTGGTAGCCGTGTCGGATCCCAAACCCAGCGGCGCGAGGCAGAAGATCGCGCCCTATGCGGCCTGCGGCTGCTCCGAGGTCACCGGCGCGAGCGCCGCCGCGCCGATCTGGCAGCAGTATATGAACTCGGCCCTGGCCGGTGCGCCGATGCTGGCCTTCGCCCCGCCGGCCACCCTGAACCAGCCGGCGCCCCCGCCGACGCTGGCCAGCCAGGCCAGCTCGAGCGTGGCCGCCCCCAGTTCAGCGGCGCCGACCTCCTCCGCGCCGGCGCCGACCGTGTCTACCTCGGCCGCGCCCCCCACAACCAGCGCGCCCCCCACAACCAGCGCGCCGCGGGCAACCTCCAGCGCCCCGGTGCCGATCACGTCCTCCGTGCTGCCCCCGACCAGCAGCGCCGCACCGAGCCTCACTCTCCCGCCGGTCACCAGCTCGGCTTCGCCACGGGGCACGGCATCAGCCGGCGCGGCGCCGGCGGCTCGAAGTCCGGGCGGCTCGGGCGCGTGAGCGCCCCGGTGCTGCCCAGCCACGCGGATCCGTTCATCCGGGCCACGTCGGCGATCATCGGCGGCCCGACCGGTCGGCATGCCCGCGTGCATGAGCGGCGGTTCTGGCTGCCGGTTCGGGTGCTGGTCGCCCTGACCGTTTTCGTGTGCGCGCTCGGCTGGATCAACAAGTCGTTGTGCGCCACTCACGGCTACACCCACGAGTACCAGTACACCCGCGCCTGTTACACCGACGTCCTGGCCCTGTGGTACGCCGAGGGCCTGGACAGCGGGAAGGTGCCGCTGCTGGACAACATCACCCCGGCGCCGGGCGCAGACGGGGTGGTGCACCACAAGTACGTGGAGTACCCGGTGATCATCGCTGGCTTGATGGGAGCCGCGGAGGGGGCCACCCATCTGCTGATCCACCAGAGCGGGCCGGAGCAGCGCGCGATCCTTGCCGGGCAGGCCAAGGGTGCCAGCCAGGAAGCCAAGAACAGGGCCACCGCCGCCCAGGGCGATTACACCACCCGCCGGGCCCGGTTCTTCTTCGATGTGACCGCCGCCATCCTGACCCTCTGCGCGCTGCTCGTCGTTGTCCTCACCGGGCTGAGCGCCGGCCGGCGCCGGATCTGGGACGCCGCCCTCATCGGCGCCGCGCCGGCCCTGGCATTGCACGCGGACGTCAACTGGGACCTGGCGGCGGTCGCGTTCACCGCCGGAGCCCTGTTCGCCTGGTCGCGCCGTGCCCCGGCCGTGGCCGGCGTGCTGCTCGGCCTCGGGGTTGCCACCAAGTTCTACCCGCTGCTGCTGGTTGTGCCGTTGTTCGCGCTGTGCCTTCGGGCGGGCCGGCTCCCCGCGTTTAGCCGGCTGGTGACGGCGGCCACCGTGAGCTGGCTGGTGGTGGACCTGCCGGTGTGGATCGCCAACCCGGCCGGATTCGGCCGGTTTTACGCGTTCAACTCCGCGCGCGGCACCGAATACAACTCCCTGTTCTACTCCTTCCAGTACGCCGTTTTCGGGGCCAACCACTTCTGGGATCCGCGGGCCCAGGCGGCTGGCCGGCCGCCATTCTGGCTGAACTTGTGGAGCGCGGCACTGCTGGGCCTGCTGCTGCTCGCCCTCGTGGCGCTCATCGGGCTCGCCCCGCGCCGCCCGCGCCTGGGACAGGTCGCCTTCTTGTGCGTGCTGGCGTTCACGCTGACGAACAAGGTCTATTCCCCGCAGTACGTCCTGTGGCTGCTCCCCCTGCTGGCATTGGCCCGGCCCCGGTGGCGCGCCTTCCTCGTCTGGCAGGCCACCGAGATTCTGCTGCTGATCTTGCTCTACTCGCACTTGATCTACATCGACACCGCGAGCACCCAGCTGCGCGGGATCGCCTACCCGTGGTTCTTTTTCTTCGGCCTGCTCCCCAGGGATGTCGTGCTGCTCGCCCTCGCCGTGCTGGTCGTGCGCGAGGTACTGCACCCCGACCTTGACCTGGTACGCCGCGATGACATCGACGATCCCGCCGGCGGGGTGCTGGACGGGGCCGCCGACCGCTACCCGCGGCACCGGGCCGCTCAGCACGACGCCGGCGATAGGCTGATTGCGGTGGGCAGTTGAGTAAACACCGAAGCTTCGCACCAGTTCGGGCAGGAACCGGCGATCGGATCACGAAGGAACCGACATGTCCCGTGTGCTTGCCGCGCGCCGCGCCGCTGTCGCGGTGCTCGCCACCCTCGCGCTGCCGTCCGTCTGGGCGCTCGGGGCTGCCGCCTTCGCCGGGACCGCGCCGGCGATCATCCCGATCACCTGGCAGCCGCCTGCGGGCGTCGTGGGCGGCGGGTTCGATCACTCGAGCTACCAGGGAACGGCCGGCCAGAGCGTGGTCATCACCAACCAGAGCAGTGCCCCGGTGACTGTGACCTTCACCAACCTGAGCGACAAGGCGGCCAAGCCCACGAGCGTTGTGGTCGCCCCCAAGGGGGCCAAGACCGGGAACCCCAAAACCGCCCCGGCCCTCGCCGGGACCTTCGGGGTGCACGGCAACGACGGGCAGCAGCACCTGACGGGCACCGTGGATGCGCAGCTGCAGGTCAAGCCGGCCCCGCCTGCGCGCCCTAACGCGTCGACCTCACCCAGCCCGCGCGGGGGTTCGGCCGGTAGCAGTCCGCCCCCGGCCAGCCGCTCCCGGCCAGCCGACCAGCCCGCTCCATCCGCCTCCGGTCGCGCCGCCGCCGCGTCCCGGGGGAACGGCCCGGGCGCGCTGTCGGCGGGCAGCCCGCCCGCCCTCGTGACCCCGCCCGGCGGGGTGCTGGCCGTGGCCCCCGACACCTTCGCCTTCAACGCAACCATCCCGACCGTCGCCCCCAACGAGGCAGCCCCAGGCGCCAGCGCCGGGCCCAGCGTCGCGCCGGCGCCCACGACCCCCTCCGAGACGACCCCCTCCGAGCCGAGTGCGCTCACCCCCCTGACCTCAGGTGGCCTGCCGCCGACCAGCACCCTTCGCCAGGGCACCGGGCTGGCGGGCATGAGCGTGCCGGGACGTTCGCTGGGGCTGCCGGCAACGATCGCCGCCATCGCCGTGGTCGGTCTGTGCTTCGCGCTGGGCCGGGTGCTGCTGGGGCGCCCGGCGCCGGCCGGGGAGCGCCCGACGCTTGCGGTGCAGGTCCGCCGGGGGTGAACCGGCTGCTAGGCTGGGAAGGTCCGCTGACGCAGACGCCCTCCTGCCACGGAATGACCGTGGCCGCATCAGTCCACAGGAGGAGGTGGGGCCCGCATGCGTCGCTATGAACTCATGGTCATCCTCGACCCAGATCTCGAGGAGCGCACCATCGCCCCGAGCCTTGACCAGTTCCTCACGGTGGTGAAGAACTCCGGCGGCTCGGTCGGCAAGGTCGATGTCTGGGGCCGGCGCCGTCTTGCCTACGAAATCACCAAAAAGCACGAGGGTATCTACGCCGTCGTCGATCTGACCGCCGAACCCGCCGCGGTCAAGGAGCTGGATCGCCAGCTCAACCTCAACGAGTCGGTGCTGCGCACCAAGGTTCTGCGCCCCGACCAGCGCTGACGCTCGGATCCCCACGCGAGAACGAGCTTCGAATCTGCGACCCCACAGGCTGGAGCACCCCATGGCAGGCGAGACCGTCATCACCGTCATCGGCAACCTCACCGGTGACCCCGAGTTGCGCTTCACCCCCAGCGGCGCGGCGGTGGCCAACTTCACCGTTGCCTCCACTCCCCGGACCCTGGACAAGGCCACCAACGAGTGGAAGGACGGCGACGCGCTGTTCATGCGCTGCGCGATCTGGCGTCAAGCCGCCGAAAACGTCGCCGAATCCCTCACCCGGGGTGCGCGAGTGATCGTTTCCGGGCGCCTCAAGCAGCGCTCCTACGAGACGAAGGAGGGGGAGAAGCGCACCGTTGTCGAGCTCGACGTCGATGAGATCGGCCCCTCCCTGAAGTACGCCACCGCCAAGGTCAATAAGACCACCCGCGGCGGCGGCTCAGGTGGTTTCGGGGGCGGCGGCGGTGGTTTCGGTGGCTCCAGCAGTTCGGGCGCCTCCCGCGACGGCGGTGCCAGTGGTGCGGCCGGCGGCGCCGACGATCCGTGGTCCACCCCGGCTCCGGCCGGCGGCTTCTCCGACGAACCGCCCTTCTAATTCCGGCCCGACACGTGAAATGAGTTCTGATACCGATGGCTAAGGCCCCGCTACGCAAGCCGAAGAAGAAGGTTTGCGAGTTCTGCAAGAACAAGGTGACCTACGTGGACTACAAGGACACCGCCACCCTGCGCAAGTTCATCTCCGACCGCGGCAAGATCCGCGCCCGTCGGGTGAGCGGCAACTGCCGGCAGCACCAAAGCGACGTCGCCATCGCGGTCAAGAACAGCCGCGAGATGGCCTTGCTGCCCTACACCAGCACGGCTCGCTGAGGACGGGGAGCAGGATGAAACTGATCCTCACCCAAGCCGTCACTGGCCTGGGCTCGCCCGGCGAGATCGTCGAGGTCGCGGACGGGTACGGCCGCAACTATCTGGTTCCGCAGAGCCTGGCGATCGCCTGGACCAAGGGTGGCGAGAAGCAAATCACGACGATTAAGCGTTCGCGTGATGTGCGGCACGTGCGAGACCTAGACCACGCCCGGGAGATCGAGGCCGCGCTGACCGCGCTCAACGTCACGCTGAAGACCCGCGCCGGCCAGGGTGGCAAGCTGTTCGGCTCAGTGACGGCCTCCGACGTCGTTGCCGCGGTCAAGGATGCCGGCGGCCCGGTGCTGGACCGGCGCAAGATCGCCTTGACCGGGCACATCAAGGCGGTCGGTACCCATACCGTCCACGTTGATCTGCACCCCGACGTTCAAGCCAGCTTCCCGCTCGAGGTCGTCCCGGTCTGAGCTTGGTGCCTTAGGCCCGCGCCCGCCCAGGGGCCGAACATCGCGGCGAGGCCGCCGTCCACAGCAGGTAGCCGGGACGTGAACGGCGCGAGTACGGCGTGTCCGGTTTTGGCCGGGCGTGTCCTCCCCAAGGATCCACAACCCGCTGCACAGGGCACCGCGCTCGCCGTCCACAGGTTGTGCACAACGCTGTGCACAGCGCCGGTTTGGGCCCGGCCGGGCCCGGACCGTACGGTCCGCTGCCGCCGCGGTTTCCGAAGCTGTCGGTGCTCTGCTGCACAGTCGCCCCAGCGACGCTGCTGCACAGTCGCCCCAGCGACGCTGCTGCACAGTCGCCCCAGCGACGCTGCTGCACAGTCGCCCCAGCGACGCGGCGGAGCTCGGTTGTCGAGCAGTGGGTTGTCGAGCAGATCGTGGGAGGCAGATACATCCGTGACCGTCGAGATGCTGCGCGTCGCGGGCGGCCCAGTCTCGGCTGGGGCCGCCTTCGAACGCACCCCACCGCAGGACATCATCGCCGAGCAGTGCGTGCTTGGCGGCATGCTGCTCAGCAAGGACGCCATCGCCGACGTGGTCGAGGTGCTGCGCCCCACCGATTTCTACCGGCCGGCGCATCAGCTGGTTTACGACTCGATTCTCGGGCTGTACGGACGCGGTGATCCGGTCGACGCGGTGACGGTTTCGGACTTCCTGGCCAGGGCCGGGGACATCGGCCGGGTTGGGGGCGCGCCGTACCTGGCGACGTTGATCGGCAGCGTCCCGACCGCTGCCAACGCCGGCTACTACGCCAAGATCGTTGCGGAGAAGGCAGTGCTGCGGCGCCTGGTCGAGGCCGGTACCCGAATCGTGCAGTTGGGCTACGCGGCGGACAACGGAGCGGACGGCATCGGGGATGTGGACACCGCCGCCGATCGGGCCCAGGCCGCGGTCTATGAGGTGACCGAGCGGCGGATCGGTGAGGACTACCAGCCGATCGAGGCGTTGCTGCAGCCCACCTTGGTGGAGCTGGAGGCGATCCAGAGCCACGACGGCACGATGACCGGGGTGCCGACCGGGTTCGTGGATCTGGACAACCTGGCGAACGGGCTGCACCCAGGTCAGCTGATTGTGCTCGCCGCGCGGCCCGCGATCGGCAAGTCGACCCTCGGTCTGGACTTCGCCAGGGCCGCGAGCGTCAAACATGGCCTCACCTCGTGCATCTTCAGCCTGGAGATGAACCGATCGGAGATCACGATGCGGCTGCTGTCCGCCGAGGCGCGGGTGTCGCTGGCCAGCATGCGCAACGGCCGCCTCACCGAGGACGACTGGGATCGCCTTGCTCGCCGGATGGGTGAGGTGGCCCAGGCGCCGCTTTTCATCGACGACTCCCCGCACCTGACGATGATGGAGATCCGGGCGAAGGCCCGGCGGCTCAAGCAGCGCCACGACCTGCGTCTGATCGTGCTGGACTACCTGCAGCTGATGAGCAGCCCCCGCAAGGTCGAGAACCGCCAGCAGGAGGTCAGCGAGATCAGCCGGCAATGCAAGCTGCTGGCCAAGGAGCTCGAGGTGCCGGTGGTGGCGATCAGCCAGCTGAACCGTTCCTCCGAGCAGCGCGCCGACAAGCGGCCGCAGCTATCGGACCTGCGCGAGTCCGGGGCCATCGAGCAGGATGCGGACATGGTGATCCTGCTGCACCGCGAGGACGCCTACGAGCGTGAATCCCCCCGGGCCGGGGAGGCCGATTTCATCGTCGCCAAGCACCGCAACGGGCCGACCGACACGATCACGGTCGCCTTCCAGGGTCACTACTCGCGCTTCGTGGACATGAACCCCTCCGGATAGCTGCCGCCGCCGCCGCACCGCCGTGCCACCCGGCTTCGCTGGGTTCGGTCAGTCCGGACGGCGCAGCTCAAGGCACAACCGGGTGCGTCGCCAGTGGGCCAACCGGGTGGCGATCAGGGTGCCGACCAGCCAGTACCCGATGCCCAAAACCAGGCTGGCGATGGCGTACTGCGCGGGGTGGGTGCCGCGCCGCCCGTGCGCCAGCACCCGCACCGGAACCGACATCTCGCCGATGGTGAGGTAGAGCCCATAGGGGAGGGCGAGGCACAGGCCCCACCGGACCCAGGTATGCCGTAGCTGCCAGCGCTTGTGGAACGGGATCGGCCGGTACGGGAGCAGCACCGACACGATGTTCCCGAGACCAAGCCAGACCAGCACGACGTGCAGGTCGACCAGCACCGCGTCGTGCAGCTGCCCCCAGCGCCCCACCCAGGCCGTCGCCGCGACGGTGACCGGCAGTGTGATCATGAGCAGCAGGGTGGCCAGACCCAGGTTCTTCACCAGCAGGAGCCGGCCAATTCCGACCTTGCCGTCCAAGGCGGTGGCCACTGCCTCACCTTGTGCACCGAACTGGTTGGTGGTCAGGGTGTCGGCCAGCAGCCACGCGGCGATGGAGGCTCCGATGTAGGAAAGACCCCGATCGGGAAAGTGGCTCGTTGACCGGTAGTAGGCAAGGTAGGTGCAGGCCAGCACGAAGTTGAACCCGATGCCAGCCAACCAACCCGGGCGCCCCCGCAGGTTCCACCGCAGTTCGTCGGCCACGGTTGTCAGTAGCGGACCCCCGGCCGGTAGCGGGCTGATCAGCGCGCGCCGCCGTTGACGTAGAGGGTCTGCCCGGACACGTAGGACGCGGCATCGCTGGCGAAGAAGGCCACCACGGAGGCGATCTCCTCCGGCTGTGCGACTCGCCGCAGCGGGGTCCGCTCGGCCGCCAGCTTCTGGTGCTCCTCGGCGTCCATCCGGACCCGTGCCGCGGTGGCCGCGGTCATCGCGGTCGCGACATAGCCAGGCGCCACCGCGTTGACGGTGATGCCGAACGGGCCGAGCTCGATCGCCAGCGTTGCGGTCAGGCCCTGGATTCCGGCCTTTGCCGCCGAGTAGTTCACCTGCCCGCGGTTGCCCAGCGCTGAGCGGCTGGACAGGTTAACGATCCGGCCCGATTTCTGCTCGACCATCTGCGCCTGCGCCGCCCGGCAGAACAGGAACGTGCCCTTCAGGTGCACGTCCAGCACGGTGTCCCAGTCCTCGTCGGTGAGCCTTTTCAGCAGGTTGTCGCGGGTCAGCCCGGCGTTGTTGACCAGCACGTCAAGGCGGCCGAAGCGCTCGATCACCTGCGCCACTGCCGCGTTGACCTGCGCGGATTCGGCCACGTCGCAGCCGACCGCGACGGCCCGGTCGGCGCCGAGTTCGGCGACAACCGGCCCGGCCCGCTCCTCGGTCAGGTCAAGCACGCCGACCTGCGCTCCCTCCCTTGCCAGCAGTCGGGCGGTCGCCGCGCCGATGCCCTGCGCCGCCCCGGTGACCAGCGCGACCTTGCCGTCGAACCTGCTCATACCCGGACTCCTCCGTTGTCGGTGCGCTGGTCGGTATTGTGCCGTCCGCGCCCGCCGGGGTGGGTCGAGATGGCGAGCCGGCCACGGCGCATAGAGTTCTCGGGCCGGGGCGCCACCGAGAGGAAAGACCTGAGCCATCAGTTGAGCACTCACCGCAGCACGGGCAACGAAGGCATGGCTGCCGGTGCCGGGCGCCGCGACGAGCTACGCCGCGAGCAGGACTACGTCGCGGTCCTCTACGACCGGTTGGATGAGCTGCGGGAGGCGGCGCGCGAGCAGCTGCGGGCCACCCGCCTGTCGCGGGAGGGGCGCACCCCCCAGGCGCAGTCGGAGCGGGACGCGTTCGCGGCGTCCTACGAGCGGCGGCTGGCCCAGCTGGAAGCGGTCGACGAGGGCCTGTGCTTCGGCCGGCTGGACCGCCGGGTGCAGCGGCCGGGAGCCGGCGCAGGCGCCGACGTGGAGCGGCTGCACATCGGGCGGATCGGCTTGTCCTCCGACACCCAGCACACCCTGCTGGTCGACTGGCGGGCCCCCGCGTCCGAGCCGTTCTACCGGGCGACTGCTGCGCACCCGCTGGGGGTGACCCGGCGCCGGCACCTGCGCACCACGCAGCGCTCGGTCCTCGGTTACGACGACGAGGTGTTCGACCTCGACGCGCTCAGCCCGGATGACCGGCGGCGCCTGTCCGGCGAGGCGGCGTTGCTGGCCGCGCTGGCGGCCCACCGCAGCGGGCGGATGCGGGACGTGGTAGCCACCTTGCAGGCCGAACAGGACGAGGTCGTACGCGCCGATCGTGAGGGCGTCCTCGTTGTCCAGGGCGGCCCCGGCACCGGGAAGACAGTGGTCGCCCTGCACCGGGCTGCCTACCTGCTCTACACCTACCGCGACCGGTTGGCCTCGGCGGGCGTGCTCGTCGTCGGCCCTGGCTCGGTGTTCATGCGCTACGTGGAGCGGGTGCTGCCCTCCCTGGGGGAGACGGCGGTGGTGCTGGCCACGCCGGGTGAGCTGTTCCCCGGCATCACGGCGAGCGCCGATGAGCCGGAGCAGGTGGCCGCCTTGAAGGGCGACCGGGCGATGGTGGCGGTCCTGGCGGCCGCGGTGCACGCCAGGCAACGGCTGCTGGAGGCGGAGGTGACGATCCGGCACGAGGGCCGCAGCCTGCGCCTTGATCCCCGGGTGGTTAAGACCGCCCGCGACAATGCCCGCGGCAGTGGCCGGTTGCACAACCCGGCTCGCAACGTCTTCACCCGGCAGGTGCTGACCTCCCTTGCCCGGCAGGCGGTAGGACGCCACGCCTGGGATGAGTACGACAAGCGGGACCGGGACGAAACCCTTTTGGATCTGGTACGCCAACCCCAGGTGCGCGCCTTGCTGGACCGGCTGTGGCCGCACCTGACGGCGCCCCGCCTGCTCGCCGAGCTGTATGCGGATCCGGCCGGCGCCGGACTTTCCCGTGCCCAGCAGGCCCTGCTGCACCGGGACCCGGCTGCCGGGTGGACCCCCGCCGACGTGCCGTTGCTGGATGAGGCCGCCGAGCTGATCGGCGAGACCGATCCCTGGGCGCGCCGCGTCGAGCGGGAGGCGGAGGCCCGCAGCAAGCGGGAGCTGCGCTACGCCGAGGACACCCTGCGCGCCTCCGGCGCCGGTGGCGGCCTGGTCGACGCCGCGACCCTGGCCGCCCGGTACGGCGGCGCCGACCGGGTGGGCGAGCTGGCCGACCGGGCGCTCGCCGACCGCGGCTGGGTGTTCGGGCATGTCGTGGTCGACGAGGCGCAGGAGCTGTCCTGGATGACCTGGCGCCTGCTGATGCGCCGCTGCCCCAGCCGGTCGATGACCGTCGTCGGGGACGTGGCCCAGGCGGGGGCGCCCTGGGCGGCCCGGGCCTGGTCGGACGTGCTCGACGAGCACGCGCCGGGCCGCTGGCGGTCGGTGGAGCTCACGGTCGGTTACCGCACCCCCGCTCAGGTGATGGCGCTGGCGCAGGACATCCTGGCAGCAGTCGCGCCGGAACTCACCGCGCCGCAGGCGGTCCGCGAAGGGGAGCACCCGCCGTACGCGCAGCAGCAGGTGCCAGACCTGCCCGCGGCGACGGTGCGCGTCGTCGGGCAGCTGCGAGGCGCCGACGCCGGCCGCATCGGCGTGCTCGTTCCTGGCCAAGGCGGGTCCGGGTCGGCGGTGCACGCGGCCCTGCAGCGGGCCTATCCGGAGCTGGTGGGGATGAGCACCGACGACGCGGTGACGGTACTTCGCGTCGCGCAAAGCAAGGGGCTCGAGTTCGACGCGGTGATCGTGGTGGACCCAGTGCAGATCGAGACTGGCTCCCCGCACGGCCTGGGCGACCTTTACGTGGCGGTGACCCGCACGACCGACCGGCTGGCCGTGCTGGCTCCCGGACCGCTGCCGGATGTGCTGCGCCGGCTGCGGTAGCCACCCAGGGCCGGCAGGGCCGCCGCCGCACGCCGGCCCTCAGCGCTCGCTCAGCATTCTCCCAGCTAGCGCCCAGCAAGATGGCATCCATCCGGTCGACGATGACCGCCATGACCACCACCGCACCTGCCGGCGCCCGGGTACTCGTCGTCGACGACGAGCAGCACATCACCGACCTGGTCGCGATGGCGCTGCGCTACGAGGGATTCGACGTGGCCACCGCCAGCTCCGGTACGGCGGCCCTCGCCGCGGTCGCCGACTTCGACCCGCAGGCGATCATCTTGGACGTCATGCTCCCCGACCTCGACGGTTTCGAGGTGACCCGCCGGCTGGGCCAGCGGGGCAGCCACCCGCCGATCTTGTTCCTGACCGCCCGGGACGCCACCGAGGATAAGGTGCGTGGCCTGACAGTCGGCGGCGACGACTACGTCACCAAGCCGTTCAGCATCGACGAGCTCGTCGCCAGGGTCCGGGTGCTGCTGCGCCGCCGCGGGGTCAGCGCCACCGACGGCACGCTGCGCTACGCCGACCTGGAGCTCGACGACGAGGCCCATGAGGTGCGCCGCGGCAATCAGGTGGTCAACCTGACCGCCACCGAGTACCGGCTGTTGCGCTACCTGCTGACCAACGCCAAGCGGGTCCTGACCCGCCAGCAGATCCTGGACCACGTGTGGGAGTACGACTTCGGCGGCGACGGCCGGGTGCTGGAGACCTACATCTCCTACCTGCGCAAGAAGGTGGACACCATCTCACCGCCTCTGCTGCACACCGTGCGGGGGGTGGGGTATGTGCTGCGGGTGCCCCGCACGTGAGCCCACCGGCGGTGCTGGCTCGGCTCGGCCCGCACTCGCTGCGGGCCAGGCTGCTGCTTGCCCTGGTAGCGCTTGCCGCCGTGGTCGTGCTGGTTCTCGACGTGGTGACCTACGCGACGCTGGGCAGCTACCTGCGCGGGCGGCTGGACCGGCAGGTCCTCGACACCCGGCCCACCATAGAGCTCGCGCTGAAGGGTCAGCTGCTGAGGGGCCCGCCGCTGCGCCGCCAGGTCCGGCTGCCGCCCGGCACGCTCGGCGCACTGGTGAACCCCGCCGATGCCAGCATTCTGGTCAGCCTCGATCCGGCGGTGAGGTTGCCGACCCGGATCACCGCCGGGGCACGGGACCGGTTCGCGGATGTGCAGGCCAGCAACGGGATGCCGTACCGGGAATTGATCCATGCGGATCGCGAAACCGGCACGATCTTGCTGGCGGCGTTGCCGCGAGCCGATGTGATCGCGCTGCTGCACCGGCTCGTGCTCACCGAGGTGCTGCTGTCGATCGGCGCCCTCGTCGCGCTGCTCGGGCTTGGCGGCTTCCTGGTGCGGGTCGGGCTGCGCCCGCTGGCGCGGATTGGCGAGACGGCCGGCGCGATCGCCGCTGGGGACCTGACCCGCCGGGTCCAGCCGGCGACCGAACGCACGGAGGTGGGCCGCCTCGGGCTGTCGCTGAACGCCATGCTCACCCAGATCGAGGGGGAGGTGGCTCGCCGGACCGCTTCGGAGGAACGGCTGCGCCGGTTCGTCGCGGATGCCAGCCACGAGTTACGCACGCCGCTGACCTCGATCCGCGGCTACGCCGAGCTGTTCCGCCGCGGCGCTGCTGACCGGCCGGCGGACCTGGCCGTCGCGATGCGGCGGATCGAGTCGGAAGCCGGCCGGATGGGCGGGCTGGTGGACGACCTGCTGCTGCTGGCGAGGTTAGATGAGGGGCGACCGCTGCAGCGCACCCGGGTGGACCTGGCCCTGTTGGCGCAGGACGCCGCGGCGGACGCGTGCGCCGTCGCCCCCGACCGCGACGTCAGCGTGGTGATCAACGGGTGCGCGCTGGTCGCCGGCGACGATGCTCGATTGCGGCAGGTGGTGGGAAACCTGGTCAGGAACGCGCTCAGCCACACGCCGGCCGGCAGCCCGTTCTCGGTGGAGGTGTTGGGCGCCAACGGGAGCGTCGCCCTGGCGGTCGTCGACCACGGTCCCGGGCTGACGCCCGAGCAGGCGGCGCGCGTGTTCGACCGGTTCTGGCGGGCGGACCCCTCTCGGCACCGGGCCGGAGCACCGGGGGGCTCGGGCCTCGGCCTGTCCATCGTGCAGGCCCTCGCCGTTGCGCACGGCGGCCAGGTCGATGTCCGGCCCACCCCCGCGGGGGGCGCCACATTCCGGTTGCTGCTACCCGCGTTCGAGCGCTCGGTCAGCAGGAGTTGATGGCGCCGAAGCCGTCATTGACAACCTTCACCCCGGTCGCAGTCCGGCGGACCAGAAAGGTGGCCACGAACCGGTTGCTGGCCGGCTGGCCGGCCACCAGGGCTCCGGTGGCTCGCTCGTAGGCCAGGTTCCCCGAGGCGTCGATGCAGTCCTTGACGATCAGACCCCCCTGGTCGGCGCCGGCCAGCTTCGGGGCGGTCGGGGTGATCGGGCCGCGCAGGACCTGGCCCTTGCCCGAGTAAGCAGCGATGGCGCTCCGGACCGCCGCCAGCGCCTCGGCGTCGGCGATGGCAACAAGCGCCGGCAGGTCGCCGTTGCTGGCCGCCTCGGCGCCGGTCACCGCCTGCCAGAACTGCCGCTCGGTCCCGACCGCGTCGATGCCCGGCGCCGACGGGCGGGCCGAGCCGGTCGGGACGGAGCTGGTGGGCACGGTGCCGGTGGGCCCGGTGCCGGTGGGCGGTGCGGGCCGGGTCGGCCCCGCTGGGATGCCAGGAGTCGAACTGACCGGTGCCAGGCCGTGGGATGCGCTCGGGGGCGAGCCTGCCGCGCAACCGGCGATGGCGATGACGGTCGCGGCCACCAGCGTGCGGCGCACGCATCGGGTCCGGGCGGCTGGCATGAGCGCAGGGTACGGGGGCAAGATGGCAGCAAGCACCCGAAAGGAGCCAGCCCGTGACGACCGAGACCTACCCTGACCGTGCCCGGTTCACCGCAATGACCGAAGGCACCCAGGAGGACTGGCAGAAGATCGCGGTCGGTGCGATGGCGCTCGGCGCGGGGCTACCCGACCGGGTGCTCACCCACCTGCGCCTTTTGGACGGGGACTTCGGCGGCTTCCCGGTCGACCGGCTCACCCACTGCCGGCAGACCGCAGCCAGGGCGGAGAAGGCCGGCCGCAGCGATGAATATGTGCTGGCCGCCCTGATCCACGACATCGGTGACACCCTCGGGCCGTTCAACCACGCCGACGTCGCGGCCAGCATGATCAAGCCGTTTGTCAGCCCAGAGGTGCACTGGATGGTCGAGCACCACGCCGAGTTCCAGGGCTACTACTTCTTCCACTTCCTCGGCCTGGACCGCGATCGGCGCGACCGTTACGCCGGCCACGAGAATTACGACCTCACCGCGGAGTTTTGCGCCGAATACGACCAGAACAGCTTCGACCCCGCCTACCCGACGCCGCCGCTTGAGCACTTCGAGCCGCTCGTGCACCAGCTGATGGCCAAGCCGGTCCGCTCGATCTACACCGGCACCGACTAGCCGGCCCGTGACCTAGGCCACCACCGCGGGTGCCTAGGCTCAGCACCCGTGACGAGCGCGCCGCACCAGCAACACGAGCCGGTGGATCTGGCGGTCCTGGGGCAGGTCGAGCAGCGCGTGCTGTGGCTCGCCACCCGGATCGTGGACGCGGCCAACCACGACCGTGACCAGGCGGTACGTCGACGCCCATTTCGGGCAGCGGCCCAGAACCAGGTTCGTGGCCCTGATGGGCGACGCCGAGCTGGACGAGGGCAACGTCTGGGAGGCGGTGGGCGACCCGATCAGCCGGGGACTCGGCAACGTGATGTGGGTGGTCGACGTCAACCGGCAGAGCCTTGATCGGGTGGTGCCAGGCATCCGGATCGCGCAGCTGGCCGGGCAGTTTGCCGCGGCCGGCTGGCACGTCGAGCAGGTCAAATACGGCCGGCGGCTGGCCGGCGCGTTCGGCCGGTCGGGAGGGGAGGCATTGCGGGCTTGGGTCGACGAGCTACCCAACGAGCACTACCAGTCGTTGTTCGGGTTGGCCGGAGACGAACTCCGGGCCAGATTCGGCGACGGGGCGCCCCCGGCGCTGCGGGCGTTCGTCTCCGGCCTGTGCGATGAGGACCTGCGCGCCCTCGTGACCGATCTGGGCGGTCACGACCTGGGCGCGTTGCTGGCCGCGTTCCGCCGCTGCGACGCCGAACGCGACCGGCCCAGCGTGGTTTTCGCCTACACCGTCAAGGGCTGGGGCCTGCCGATGGCCGGGGACCCGATGAACCACAGTGTCCTACTCACCAGCGCGCAGATCGACGTTCTGCGCCGTGCCCAGGGGTTGACCCTCGACACCGAATGGGACGGGTTCGATCCGGACACGGCCGCCGGGCGCCTCGTCGCCGGCCGCGCCGAGGCGCTTGGGCGCGACGAGCCAGCGCCCCACCCCGCGGCGCCCGTGCCAGCGGCTGTCGGGGAACGCGGCGGGCGCAAGCCGGTCTCGACGCAGGAGACGTTCGGCCGGGTGATCGCTGCCCTCGGCCGGGATCCCGCGCTGGCGCCGTACCTGGTAACCACCTCACCGGACGTGGCGGTGTCCACCAACCTCGCCGGCTGGATCAACAAGGTCGGCGTGTTCGCGCCCGCCGAGGTCCGGGACTTCGGCTCGGCCAATGCGCTGCTGAAATGGCGAGAATCCCCGGCCGGGCAGCACCTCGAGCTGGGCATCAGTGAGATGAACCTGTTCCTGCTGCTGGGCCAGCTGGGACTGGCCTGGGACCTGTCCGGCCAGCCGCTGCTGCCGATCGGCACCGTGTACGACCCGTTCGTGTGCCGTGGGCTGGACGCGTTCATCTACAGCACCTACTCCGGCGCCCGGTTCGTTCTCGCCGGCACACCGAGCGGTGTCACCCTGGCGCCCGAGGGCGGGGCGCACCAGTCCACGATCACCGCGTCCCTTGGCCTCGAGCTGCCGGGGGTCACGCTGTGCGAGCCCGCCTACGCCGGCGCCCTGGACTGGCTGCTGTGCGACGCGCTGCGCCGGGTCGCGCAGGCCGAGGGGAGCACGTACCTGCGGCTGAGCACCAGAGCGCTGGACCAGGCGCCGTTCCACGCCGCCGCCGACCGGCTGGGCGAGGAAGCGCTGCGGGCCGCGGTGCTGGCCGGTGGCTATGAGCTGCGTCCGGCCGGACCAGGCCAGCCGGTGGTGCTGGCCGCGTCGGGGCCAGTGCTGCCCGAGGTGCTGGGCGCTGCGGAGCTGCTCGCCGGGCAAGGCATCGCACCGACCGTGCTGGACGTGACCTCGTTGGACCGGCTCTATACCGGCTGGCGCCACGGCCTGCGTTCGGCCGTGCGGGAGGGCCGGTTCGGGGCGCCGTCGGCGGTGGAGCTGCTGCTGCCCGCCGGGGTACCGATCGTGACCGTGCACGACGCTGCCTCGCACGCGATGGCCTGGCTGGGGTCGGTGCACGGGGTGCCCTGCGTTCCGCTGGGGGTCGATGAGTTCGGGCAGTCGGGCACGGTGGCGGACCTTTACCGGGCGCATGACCTGGACGCCGCCGCCGTCGCCCGCGCCGCCCACGTGGCGCTGTCGCTGTAGCCCGGCCCGGGATGGTCGCCTAGGGCTTGTTAGCCGGTGGGCACGGTGAGGTCGGCGCGGATCTCGACCATGTCCCGGACCCGCAGCGCACCGAGCATCGCCGAATATGGCCTGATCCCGAACTCCGACTGCGTGATCGCCGCGGTCGCCCGCGCCCTGATGTGATCGCCCGCCCGTTCATGGGCGACGTCGACGGCCAGCGGGCGGCTCACCCCGGCGATGGTGATGTGACCGGAGAGCCGCGCTGTCGCCGGGTCCTGCACGACGCCCTCGGTCTCGAACACGACCTCGGGGTGCTTGGCGGCCTTCATCGTGGACTGCGCGTTGGACAGGATCGTGGCGCGGTCAGCGTCGCTCAGCGGCTTCAGGCCCCCCTCGCCGCGAATCACCTGCAGCGAGCCGACGAGCGCCACCACCCGCAGGTGTCTGAGCTCGCCGGACTCGGACATGGTCGCCGTTGCGGTCCACTGGGAGATCTGCAGCGTCAGGTCGTGGCCCGCCTTGCTGACGGCCCCTGCCCGGCCGGTGTGCAGGGAAAGGGTCCCGTCGCCAGGTCCCACGGTGATGATCACGTCGTGGACTGTAGTGCGCGGCCAGCGAGCAGTACGTCGAGCGCCTGCCCCACTGGCACCCGGGTGCGCTCGCCGGTGCGGCGGTCCTTCACCTCGAACTCCCCGGCCGCCAGCGTCTTGCCTACCACCACAATCGTCGGCACGCCGATCAGGTCGGCGTCGGCGAAGGCCACCCCGGCGGCCAGTCCCCGGTCATCCAGCAACACCTGCGCGCCGCCCGCGGCGAGTTCGGCGGCAAGCCGGTCGGCTACGGCGCGCTGCTCATCGCCCTTGCCAACTGGCACGATGTGGATATCGAACGGGGCGACCGAAGGCGGCCAGCAGATACCCGCCTCGTCGTGGGCCTGTTCGACGAGCGCGCCCACCGCCCGCGATACGCCGATGCCGTAGGACCCCATCGTGATCCGGATCGGCTTTCCGTCCGGTCCGCTCACGTCCAACCCGAACACGTCGGTGAATTTTTTGCCGAGGGAGAAGATGTGGCCGATCTCGATGCCGCGGCCGATCTCCAGCGGGCTCCCGCAGCGCGGGCAGGGATCACCGGGGCGCACCTCGGCGGCCGCGACGACCCCGTCCGGTTGAAAGTCGCGGCCGGCGACGACGTTGATGGCGTGCTTACCGACCTCGTTGGCGCCGGTCACCCAGCCGCTTCCCCGCGCCACCCGCGGGTCGACGAGGTAACGAACGCCCAGGTCGGCGAGCACCTGCGGGCCGAGGTAGCCGCGCACCAGGCCAGGGTGCAGCTCGAAGTCGGCGGCCGTGAAGGTCTGGACCTGCGCTGGGAACACCTGCGCCTCCAGCCGCTTGTTGTCGACCTCCCGGTCGCCGGGGACGCCAACCACGAGTGGCTCGGTGCTGCCATCGGGGTGCCGCAGCATGACCACGACGTTCTTCAGCGTCCCGGCGGCGCTGATGTCGTGGCCGCGTGCGCGCAGCAGGTTCACCAGCGCCTCGATAGTGGGGGTGTCTGGGGTGTCGAGAACCTCCATCGGCGCGCCGGCGGAGGGATCGGTGGGATCGGGGGGCGAGATGGCCACCGCTTCGGTGTTCGCGGCGTACTCGCACACCGTGCAGGTCACGAAGCTGTCCTCTCCGGTGGGGGCCGGGGCGAGGAACTCCTCGCTCGCCGAACCTCCCATTGCGCCGCTGACCGCCGCGACCACCTCGAAGGACAGGCCGAGCCGCTCGAAGATCCGCACATAGGCGGCGCGGTGCAGCGCGTAGCTTCGCGCCAACCCAGCGTCGTCCAGGTCGAAGGAGTAGCTGTCTTTCATCACGAACTCGCGACCCCGCAAGATTCCCGCGCGGGGGCGGGCCTCGTCGCGGTACTTGGTCTGCACCTGATAAAGGATCACCGGCAGGTCGCGGTAGGAGGCGTACTCCCCCTTGACCAGGGTCGTGAACATCTCCTCGTGGGTGGGGCCCAGCAGGTAGTCCAGGCCACGGCGGTCCTTCAGCCGGAACACGAGCTCCCCGTACTCGGCCCACCGGCCGCTGGCCTCGTACGGCTCACGCGGCAGCAGTGCGGGGAACAGCACCTCCTGGGCGCCGATCCGGTCCATCTCCTGCCGGACAACTGCCGCAACGTTGTTCAGCACCCGCACCCCCAACGGCAGCCACGCGTAGATACCTGCCGCCACGCGGCGGATGTAGCCGGCACGCACCAGCAGGGTGTGGCTCGGGATCTGCGCGTCAGCCGGGTTGTCGCGCAGGGTTCGCAGGAACAACGTCGACATGCGGGTCACAGCCATGATCGCAGGCTACCGGTCGCGGCCAACCCAAATTCGGGCTGATGTGGCGGCCCGGCTGGGGGTCAGGACGCCTGGCTGACCGAGGACATGTTGAAGTCGGGGACCCGCAGCGTCGGCATGCGGGCCCAGGTGAAGCTGTCGCTCCACTCCCTGGGCAGGCACGGCTCGCTGCGGCCGACCTCGGTCAGCCGGCCGAGCAGGTCAACGGGGCTCTCGTTGAACCGGAAATTGTTGACCACCCCAACAACCTCGCCTCCCTCCACGAGGTAGACGCCGTCCCGGGTGAGCCCAGTCAGCAGCAGAGTCTGCGGGTCGACCGACCGGATGTACCACAGGCAGGTCAGCAGCAGCCCGTTGTCGGTGGCGGCGACCATCGCATCGGTGCTTTTGGTTCCACCGCCGTCGAGGGCGAGGCTGTGCACGTACGGCGTGACCGGGACCCCGCTGGCTTGCGCCGATGACCGGGTCTGGACCAGCGCCGACAGGACGCCGTCGGCAAGCCAGTCCGTCGCCGGCAGTGACATGCCGTTGTCGAACACACTGGCCATCGAGGAGGACGCGGTGCTCACCAGGAACGGGGTGGTGCGCAGCTGCGGGTCGTGCGGGTCGCTGCGCAGCCACAGGCCGGCCGGCCCGAGGGACTGACCGAGCCGGGTGCCCCCGCCGGCCAGGGAGAACACGGTCCGTCCTTCGGCTGCGTCGCGCCCGGCCGCGGTCCAGTAGGCGTAGATCAGCAGGTCGGCAACCGCGCTGGGCGGCAGCAGCGTCTCGTAACGCCCGGCGGGCAGGTCGATCCGGCGGGCGGCCCAGCCCAGCCGACGACGCACCTCACGATCGAGGCCAGGCACGTCGATGTCCGACCAGTCGCGGGTGTGCTGCCCAACCCACGTGGAGCCGCCCGGACTTGCGTTCTTGCCGGTGATCTCCACGTAGCCGGTGGGCTGCGCATGCCGCAGCCGAAGGCCGGTGGAGGAGCCCAGCCAGGTGGTGGTGACGTCGTGAGCGGCGTAACCGAACAGCCGCAAGCCCTCAGCACGGGCCGCGGAAAAGCTGGCACCCAGGTCACGGGCGAAGTCGGTGAAGACCGCCGTGGTGGTGGTTTCCGCCGGGGCGGTGAAATCGTCGGCCACCCCGCCGGTGACCAGCGGCCCGGCGTCCTGCGCCGGTCCCGCGTCCCGCGCGGCCTGTTCGCTGGCGCGAACCAGACCAGCTAGGTCGTCGACAACCGAGGCGCTCCGCACCCCGACCGACTCCCCAACGATGCTGATCACCGCAACGGAGCGGTCGTGCCCCGCGCCGTTCGTGGTGAGGGTGTTGTTGGCCCAGCGCAGGTTGACGCTGCTGGCTTCGCTGACCACGACGATGCACCCGTCGGCGCGCGAAAGGTCGAGGGCACGATCGACGAGCTGGGCACAGGCGCCGGTGGGTGGTCCGCTCATCGGCCGGCCTCCCGGGTGGTGTTGAGGACATTCACTGCGCGAAATAGCGCGCTCGGCGTGCCGTGGGACACGGCGGCCACCTGACCGGGCTGGGCCTTGCCGCAGTTGAAGGCCCCGCCAAGCACATAGGTCTGCTGGCCGCCGACCGCCTCCATCGACCCCCAGAACTCGGTGGTCGTTGCCTGGTAGGCGACATCTCGCAGCTGGCCGACGAGCCGGCCGTGCCGGATCTCGTAGAACCGCTGGCCGGTGAACTGGAAGTTGTATCGCTGCATGTCGATGGACCAGCTCTTGTCGCCGACGATGTAGATCCCCCGCTCGACCATCCCGATCAGCTCCTCGGTCGACGGGCCGCCGGCGGCCGGCTGCAGTGACACGTTTGCCATTCGCTGGACCGGGACGTGCGCGGGGGAGTCGGCGAACGCGCAGCCGTTGGAACGGCTGACCCCGAGGGCGCCCGCGTTCTGCCGGGCCATCCGCCTGTCCAGCTGATAGCCGACCAGGACCCCGCCGCGCACCAGGTCCCAGGCCTGGCCCTGCACCCCCTCATCGTCGAAACCGATCGTGGCCAAACCGTGCGGCGTTGTCCGATCGCCGGTGACGTGCATGACCTGCGAGCCGTAGCGCAGCGAGCCCAACTGGTCCAGCGTGGCGAACGAGGTGCCGGCATAGGCCGCTTCGTAGCCAAGGGCGCGATCGAGTTCGGTGGCGTGGCCAATCGACTCATGGATGGTCAGCCACAGGTTCGACGGGTCGATGACCAGGTCGTAGCTACCCGGTTCGACGCTGCTGGCCTTCGCCTTCTCCACCAGCAGGTCCGGGATCCGGTCGAGTTCCGCGTCCCAGTCCCAGCCGCCGGGGCCGGCCAGGTACTCCCAGCCCCGGCCGGCTGGCGGAGCGGTGGTGCGCATCGTCTCGAAGCCGCCACCTGGATCCACGCGGGTCGCGGTGAGCTGCGGCTGCAACCGGACGCGCTGCTGGGTGGTCATGGTGCCGGCGCTGTCTGCGTAGAACTTGTTCTCCAGGACCTGCTCGAGCGAGGCATCGACGTGGTCGACCGCGTCCGCAGCAAGCAGCCGGCGGCTCCAGTCGCCGAGGAGCGCGACCTTCTCGCTCGCCTCCAGGGCGAACGGATCCAGTTCGTAGGCGGAGACCCAGCTGCGGTCGGCGTACACCGGTTCAGCGGCGAGCTCAACGGGTTCGGCGTTCAGCGGGCGCGAGGTGCGGGCCACTTCCACGGCCTGGCGGGCCAGTGCCGCTCCCTGGTCGGCACCCACGTCGGCGCTGCTGGCGAAACCCCACGTACCGTCGTGGATCACCCGAACCGCCAGCCCCACCGTGACATCGTCCCCGAGACTCTCCAGCTGACCGTCGCGCACCGAGATGTCCTGGCCGCGCAGACGTTCTATGCGCACGTCGGCGTGGGAGGCGCCGGCGTCGCTGGCGGCTTGTAAGGCCGCGGCCGCCGCCTCGCGCAACGGCAACGCCAGAAAATCGGGTTCCATCGCGTGGGTCACCGGCACACCCTAAGCAGTCGGCGGTGGCCCGCCGGATGCTGGGTCGGTGCAGTGGGTGAGCGCTGGACACAGGACGGCGTCCGCGAACCGGTTGGGCGAGCTGCGCAGCCTCGCGGGGGTGCAAGGGGTCGTCGACGTCCGGCGCTACCCCGGGCAACTGCACGCAGCCGCACGTACGTCGCGAGGCCTCGCCGCTTCCTGGCGGGCGGGTATCGGCAGGGTCGTGGCTGGTGTCGGGAGGCTGTCAAGCTGGGGGGTGTGACCCGGGATCGGGACGAAGCGGGACGCCCCCGTAGCGCCCGGCCGCGGGACGGCTTGGGTCGTCCGCTGCCGCACGGCGCGGTGGGTGTCCAGCCGCCCGCGGTGATCGGCGGGCGCCCCACCGCGCAGAAGACGCTGATCGAGGCGCAGCGCCTGCTGGACGGCGACCGGCCCTTTCACGCACACGAGGTGCTGGAGGACGCCTGGAAGGTCGCACCCGAGGCTCAGCAAGCTTTGTGGCGCGGCCTTGCGCAGCTCGCTGTCGGGCTGACTCACCTAGCCCGCGGCAATTCCGCCGGGGCTGTGGCGCTGCTGAAGCGCGGCGCGGAGAACATCGCGGCCTACCGAGGCGAGCCCTGCAACGGCATCGACGTTGTCGGCCTCACCGGTTGGGCGCAGGAGTTGGCTGATGCTATTTCCAGCGGAAGTGCACGAACACCCGGCCAAAGTTATCCGAGTCTTTTTCTACCCGGTGGTAGAGCGCCCTGATCTGTTTTTGGTCCAGGAATCGCAGCACCCGCTTTTTCAGTTGGCCCGACCCCTTCCCGGGGATGATCTCTACCAGCGGCGCCTTCTTAGCGACGGCCTCGTTGATGATGTGTTGGAGGGCCCGATCGATGTCGCCGCCCCGGTTATAGATGTCGTGCAGGTCGAGCTTTAGCTTCATAGCGCCATCCTGGGCCCATGGCCCGGAAACGGAGGTACCTCGGTGAGTTGGCCATGCCACGACGGTGTCTTTTCGCTGGGAGATGTGCAGGTCGAACATGGCGGAATCATTCGCGATGCGAAGCTTGCGTGGCAATCGCATGGTGACCTGAACGCCGCCCGCGACAATGCGATCGTGTACCCGTGCAGCTTCCGGGCACAGCACACGGATCTGGCCTGGCTGATCGGCCCGGACGGCATCTTGGACCCCGGCCGCTGGTTCATCGTGATTCCCGACATGTTCTCCAACGGGCGCTCGTCGGGCGCGGCCGAGACACCTGAATTCCCGGCGCTGGTGAGTTCCCGCGACAACGTCCTGGCGCAGCGGCGCCTGCTCACCGAGCTGTTCGGCGTGAGCGGGCTGGCCGCGGCATATGGCTATTCGATGGGCGCGCAACAGGCGTATCACTGGGCGGCGCTTTTCCCCGAGAACGTTGAGCGCGCCATCATCGTCTGTGGAACCGCCCGTACGTCCACCCATAACAAGGTGTTCATTTCTGGGTTGCTCCGCACGCTGGAGGCGGCACCGGAGCACCTGGGGGGCGGGCGGTTCTCGGCCGAACCGGCCGCGACGCTGCGTGCGTTCGGGCACCTCTACGCCGGCTGGGCCCGCAGTCAGGACTTCTACCGGGCCGAGCTTCATCGGAGCGTCCTGGGCGCCCCCGACCTTGACACCTACCTGGAAACCGACTGGGCGGCGAGCTTCGGCGCGTGCAGGGCGGCCAACCTCTATGCCCAGCTGCGCACCTGGCAGCACGGCGACATCAGCGCCAACCCACGGTATGACGGTGATCTGGTAGCCGCCCTCGGCAGCATCCGGGCCCGGGTGCTGCTGCTCCCGAGCCGCACCGATCTGTACTTTCCGGTCGCCGATAGCGCGGCCGAACTGCCGCACCTGGTCGCCGGTGAGCTCCGTCCCATCCCGAGCGTCTGGGGACATGGGGCGGGAAATCCGGTCGCTACCCCCGCCGATCGCGCCTTCCTCAAAGATGCGGTGCGGGACTGGCTGGACCGGCCGACGCCTTCTTGAGCGCATCCAGGACCGACCAGCCCTGGCCTACGATGCCGGCCACGACCTGGCTCACCCCCTCCGTGCCATTGAGGATGGTCAGGTTCGAGTCGGCGATTCCGCTGGCCGCCGCCTGCACCACGGCCGGGAGCACCTCGATGATCCGGTTCGCCGCGATGAGTTCCTGGTTGCCGTCTCGCAACGCCCCCGCCCGGGCATTGTTCGCGGCCGCTTCCGCGTCGGCATTGGTCCGCAGCGCATAAGCGGTGCCGTCGGCCTGCACCTTGAGCGCCTCCGCTTCCGCCGCCGCCAGGGTGGTCTGCCGGTAGGCCGCGCCTTCGGCCTCGAACTTGGTCTGATCCCGTTGGGCCTCTGCCAGCGTCCGCTGCCGATAGGCCTCCGCGTCGGCCGGCCGGCGCACCCCGGCTTCCAGCTGGCGGGCGGCGAGATCGGCCTGCCGCCCGGCGAGCGCGGTTTGCTCCTCGATGACCTGCTGGGAGGCGCGGGCCTGCGCCAGTGGCCCGGCCTGTGCGGCCTGCGCGTTGGCCTGCTCGGTCTCGGCCTGGAAACCGGCCCGCTTGATGGCGGTGTCCCGCTCGTACTGCGCCTTCAGCGCAGCCGCTTCCTGCTCGCGCTCGGAGGCCTCCTGGTCGGCCTTCGCCGCCGCGATGCGCGCCTGGCTCGCGACGGCCGCCGCGTGCGGGGCGGCGAGGTTCTGGATGTAGCCGGTGCCGTCCTCGATTTCCTGGATCTGAAGGGCGTCGACCACCAGGCCGAGCTTCTCCATCTCGGCGTGGCTGCCCTCCTTGACCTCCTGCGCGACCCGGTCCCGCTCCCGGATGATCTGCTCGACGGTGAGCCCTCCGATGATGGAACGCAGGTGGCCAGCGAAGATTCGACCGACGAGCTCTTCGGTTCGTTCCTGCTCGGCCAGGAACCGGCGCGCCGCGTTCGCGATGGAGGTGGAATCGTCGCCTACCTTGAACACGGTGACGGCCCGCACGTTGAGCCGGATGCCCTGGATGGTCACGCAGTCCTCGACGATCTCGGCCTCGCGCAGGGCCAGCGAGAGCATGCGCGCCTTCTGCTTGACCGGCATGACGAAGCTGCCGTGCCCAGTAACAATGCGGAACTGGGTGTCCTGTGACTTGCGCTTGGAACCAGAAATGAGCAGCGCCTCGTTGGGTGCTGGTACCTGCCAGAACAGCATGGCGCGCTCCCTTGTCGGTGGATCGACGGGTCAGACGAACGGGGTGACGATGACCGAGCGGGCGGAGGTCGACTCCAGCACGAGCACCCTGGTGTTCTTGGCGATGGGGTTATCCGCCCAGGCGGCGAAGGCCTCCGAACCGCCTCGAACCGGCAAAACGACCTCGCCGGGGCCGCCAGCGGGAATCGGGACCGTCACCCAGCCGATGACCCCGATCGGGCTTTCGACGGCGGGGTCATCGGGCACGTCCAACCGCTCCCCTAGGCTCCGGCCGCGGTGCTGCTGCACCCGCTGCCGCGGTATGCGGCTGCGTCTGCCTACTGTAGCTAGCCGCCGCGTGCTTGGGTTCAATGAGGAGGCGCCCGGGAATCTAGCCGGCAGCCCGCTGCCCGGTCGGCGCGAGTTCGGGCAACTTCTCCGGCACGCCCACCCCGATCCTCGCCAGGGCGGTGCCGAGGATCACCACGACGATGTTGGGCACCAGGGCGATCAGGCCCACGTTGATGTGCCCGGCGTACGCATGACCGAAGGTCAGCCAGATGACGACCGCCTCCCCCACCATGAGTCCGGTCAGGACCGGCCAGACCCCGACCACCTTGCGTGCCAGAAGCGCCAGCCCGATCGCCGGAATGAGCTGGTCGAGCCCCGAGTAGGTGAGCAGCAGCAGGTTTGCCAGCAGGTCCGGCCGGGCGATGGCCAGGATGAGTGCCAGGCCGGTGACCCCGACGACCGAACCTTGGTTGACCAGGAACTGGCTGCGATCACCGCGCGTACCGGCGATGTTGCGGGCCACAAGTGAGGACATCCCGACGATCAGGCCAGCGGCGGGAACCATCGCGGTCGCTGCGGTGGCCACCACGACAATGCCGACGAACCAGCCGGGGAAGGTCTGGTGGACCAGGTTCAGTAACGCCCCGTTGCTCTTGCTCCCCTTGGACAGGACGACCAGCGCTGTGAAACCAATGATCATTGGCAGGACTAGGACCACGGAATAGAGGGGCAGGAAGGCGTAATTGCGGCGCACCGCCTTTGCGGACTTCGCGGCCAGCAGGGCCGGCCACTGATGAGGCAACGTCATGAACAGCACCCCAAGGGTGGAGGCCACCATGCTGGAGAAGAAGAAGGACGAGTCGTAGGTCCCCTGATGGATGTGCAGCATGGCCGGGTGGGTCGCGAGGACCTTGTGGAAGGTCGCGCCGATGCCGCCAGTGAAGTGAGCGGGGATCGCCACCACCAGCACGACAAGGACGACCAGCATCAGGGCATCCTTGAAATACGACGTGGTCGCGACGCCGCGGATGCCGGCCCACAGCACGAAGGCAACGACCAGGACGAAGGCGATCACGATGCTCACGTTGCTGGACGTGTGGTTGCCCGTCGCGAGTTGCACCGCAAGCCCAAGCCCGGTGATCTGAAGTTGCAGGTAGGGCAACAGGAAGACCACTCCGAACACTGCGGTGATGAACCCGAGCAAGCGAGAATGGTAGAAGTCGGTCAGGAAGTCCGCCTGCGTGAGTTGGCCCCGCTCGTGCGCCCGCCGCCAGATGACCGGGCCGAGAAAGTAAAGCCCGACGTAGGCGAGCGGAATGTAGGGCAGCGCGTAGAGTGCCGCGACCCCGCCGCTGAACGCGAGCCCCGCCAAGCCGAGGAAGGTGAAGGTGGTGAACACCTCGCCGGCCTGCAGGAACCACATCGTGATCGAGCCGAAGCGCCGGCCTCCGACGGTCCACTCCGACAGGTTGGCAGCCGGCCGGCGGCGGCCGAGAAAGCCGAGCACCGCGATGAGCACGATGCCCAGCAGCGTCACTGCAAGTGTCGAGGTCATCGGTGCACATCCTTGCCAGCTTCGCTGGCATCGGCAGATCGTTGGCGGGGACCGAACTCGAGCACCGCCAGGGCCGGGGTGATGGCCAGGACCCAAACCGCGCTCCAGACCATGATCGACGGAAGTCCGAACCAGAGGTTCGCGGTGTTGACGAACGGCAACCAGACGGTGGCCAGCAAGGCCACCACCGGGATGGCCAGGATGAAAAGACTCCGTCGCATTTCGAGCCTCCTGAGCGCTAGTCGGGGCAGGTCACGGGGCGTTCGCCGTCGCGGGCGGGCGCTTGGCGTCGCGCTGCAGGGCGCGGATCGCGAGCTGGGCATGCAGCAGGACGCCGTCGGGCATGACGTCATCGACGAAGACCGCGCGGGGGCTGTGGTTGTTGGGCGTGTGCGAATCGTCCCCCGGATGCGCGCCGAGCATCAGGTAGCACCCGGGAACCGCCTGCAGGACACGGGAAAAGTCCTCCGAACCGGCCTGCGGGTCCCGCATCGGTGTGTATCTCGGTTCGCCGAACACCTCGGCGATCACCTCGGCCGCGAACGCGGCGTGCGCCGCGTTGTTGACGGTGAGCGGGTACTCGTCGGAGTACTCGACTTCGGCCTGCAGGCCGTACGCGGCGGCGATCTGATGGCACAGCGCAGGGGCCTCGGTACGTAGTCGTTCGTGCGCATCAGCCGAGAACGATCGGGCCGTCGCCTCGAACCGGGCGTCGTCGGCGATAACGTTGCGCCGAGTGCCGGCGTGGAAGGAACCGACGGTCACCACAACCGGGTCGAAGATGTTGAAGCGGCGAGTCACCAGGGTCTGCAACGCTGTCACCATCTCGGCGGCCGCGGTGACCGGGTCCCGCGCCAGGTGTGGCGCCGAGCCGTGGCCACCCGCGCCGCGGACGGTGACGTACATCCCGTCGCTGGCAGCCATCAGGGTCCCCGGGCGAGTCGTGAACGTGCCACGCGGAACCTCGGCTGACATGACGTGCATGCCGTATGCCGAGGCGACCCGCTGGCCGGACGCCTCGAGGATGCCTTCGTCGAGCATCCGACCGGCGCCGTCCCAGCCCTCCTCGCCGGGCTGGAACATGAAAACGACATCACCGTCGAGGGCGTCCCGGTGCGCGGCCAAGAGCCGGGCCGCTCCGACCAGCATCGAGGTGTGTAGATCGTGGCCGCAAGCGTGCATTGCGCCGTCCACGGTGCTTGCGAAGTCCAGCCCCGTCCCTTCCTGGACCGGCAACCCATCCATGTCGCCGCGCAGCAGGACGGCTGGCCCCGAGCGGGCACCACGCAGGACCGCGGTCACCGAGGACACCGAGGAGCCGGTGCTCACCTCGAGGCCGAGGCCGTCCAGCGCAGCGAGAACGGTTCGCTGGGTGACTGGCAGATTCAGGCCGACCTCAGGGTGCCGGTGCAGGGTGCGGCGCAGCGCTACCAGCTCGGCCGACATGGCGTGGGCATCGTCATGGAGTCTGTCGTCAAGGGACATGTGACCTCCTGAGACGGCGGCGCTCGGTGGCTGAGTCCCGCCACCCTGAGCAAACGACCCATGCCAGCGCCCCCTACCTTGGCAACGCCGGCCCTACACTCGCCGAACCGGCACGTTTCCGTCACCCGAGGCGGGATAATGATCGATTCCGTCAGCCCGACCGAGACCGATTTGGCGCTCGTCGAGGCCCTTCAGATCGCCCCGAGGGCACCGTGGTCAGCGGTGGGCAAGGCGACGGGCATGAGCCCGGTGAGCGCCGCCCGGCGCTGGCAACGCCTGGTCAGGAGCGGGACTTCCTGGGTTACCGGGGCTCCCGGAGTCTCGGTGTGGAACGCGCAGTGCGTCGCCTACGTCGACATCAGCTGCGTGCCCGGGCAGAGCGGGGCGGTCGCCGAGACGCTGGCCAGGGATCGCCACGCCCTGAGCGTCGAGCTGATCGCCGGGAGCGCCGACATCTTCTTGACGGTCGCCGCGGCCGACCTGCTGGCCTTGTCGCGGTATCTGCTCGGACGCGTCGACCTGATCCACGGGATTACCCAGACCAGGACTCGGATCTGCACCCGGCTCTACCGCGACGGGTCCCGCTGGCGACTCGGTGCGCTGTCGCCGCAGGCAGCCTCGGCGCTGTCCGACACCTCGCCTCCGGCGCCCGGCCACGCCGGCGCCTTTGCGCCGCTGCAGGCCGGCGACCGCCGGATCTTGGTACAGCTCGGTCTGGACGGGCGCTCCTCCTACGCCGCCCTGGGGGCAAGTGCGGAGGTGAGTGAGGCCACCGCCCGCCGGCGGACCGCCCGCCTGCTTCGTACCGGGGCGGTGTTGCTGCGGGCCGAGGTGGCTGGACAGGCTGCTGGCTGGACGGTGCCCGTCACGCTGTTCATCGATGCGCCGACCAGCAGGTTGGCGCAGACGGCTCGCGGCATCGTCAGCTGGTCCCAGGTCCGGATGTGCGCCACGCTTGCCGGGGCTCCTCCCATCGTCGCGAGCGCGTGGCTGCACGACGTGGAGGCGATTCACGAGTTCGAGACGGCCTTGGCCACATCGATGCCCGATCTCACGGTCGTGGACCGCCGCATCACGCTGCGCACGGTCAAGCGGATGGGGCGACTACTCGATGAGGACGGCCGCGCCGTCGGTGCCGTGCCGATGGACGTCTGGACCGACCCGCTCGCGGTGGCCTGAACAGCACCGAGCGGCCCCGGGTGATGGGAGCCGGGTGACGGGGGCCGGGTGGCGGTGCGGCGTTACCGTGAAGGACGGTGACGAAGGTCGGTAGGCACGAGGACGGGGAGGCAACGTGGCGCAGGACGGCGGTGTACGCCGGATCGGACCAGAGGACCGCAGCGAGGGAGGCTCGACGCCGGGAATGGCGCGCGAGCTGGCGCTCGCCACCGACGGGATGTGGGCCGGCCTCGTGCACACCGACCCGGGCATGGTTTCGGGCTGGCACCACCACGGCGAGTACCAGACCAGCATCTACGTGCTCTGCGGGGTGCTACGGATGGAGTTCGGGTCAGCGGGCGAACAGACCGTCGACGCCAGGCCGGGCGATTTCCTGCACGTCGCCCCTTATGCGATTCACCGGGAGGGAAACCCGTCGACCGCTCCGGCCAGCGCGGTGGTAGTGCGGGCCGGCCACGGCGATCCGGTGATCAATCTCGCCGGCCCGGCGTAAGCGGGCCAATGGCACGTCCGGTGCGTCAGCCAGGGTCAGTCGCTTGAACGCGTTTAGTGGCGACGTAGGCGAGTAGCGCCGGATCGCGGGACACCAGCCGGTCGACCTGCTCCGCGCCGGTGCAGGTCACCAGAGCGATCTCTACCATGCCATCCGTCTGGCGCACGACGCGCCACATCGCCCCGGAGCGCTCCCACCGGCGCAACGTCTCGACCGGCTCCGCGCTCATCCGGCGCTCCTGGACGTCTCTAACGCGATCACATTGATCCAGGAGACGTCGGCCTCCGGGTGGGCTGCCACCAGCTGGCGGGCCAGGTCCACTGCGTCCATCCCGGGATCGCTGGCGAGGGCCTCGAGCGCCAGCTTGGCCAGGACCCGGCCGGGTGCTTCCTCGATGGATGGATCAGCCATGCTGGCCCGCGCGACGAGCAGCGTCAGTTCGTCAGCGTCCTCGGCGGCCATGCTGGGCAGCGTAGCCACCCAGGAGCAGTACAGATGTGCAGGTCAGCGCAGATACGAGGCGCCATTGAGATCAAGGACAGCCCCGCTTGCCCACTGGGCCTCGGGCGAGGCCAGCCAGATGATCGCGGCCGCGATCTCGTGGGTGGCGGCCACTCGACCGAACGGGCTCTGCGCCCTGATCGGTTCGCCCGCGGGGCTGCCCATTAGTGCGCTGGTCATGTCGGTCTCGACGAACCCGGGCGCGACGGAGGCAACCGCGATCTGGTGCGGGGCGAGGGCGACCGCGAGAGACTGGCCGAGCGCGTGCACCCCGGCCTTGCTCGCGCCGTAGGCAGGCACGTCGGGTTCGCCGCGGTAGGCGCCGCGCGACCCCACGTTGATGATCCGGCCGGACCGGTGGGTGTCGAGCATGTGCCGGGCGACGCACCAGGTGACGTTGGCCGTGCCGAGCAGGTTCACCTCCACGGTGCGACGCCAGGATCGTTGCCAGGTGACGTAGTCGGTGTCGGCAAGCGGATGGTGCAGGCGCCGCTCGGCCGGTTCACCCGAGTCGTAGACGGCGGCGTTGTTGACCAGCACGTCGATGCCATCGAGCTCGGCCACCGCGGCGGCTACCAGGGCAGCCACCTGCTCGGGATCGGCGATGTCGCCCTGCACCAGGTGATGCCCGGAGCCAGGGAGGGCGGCCAGCACCAGTTCGGCTGCCGCCCGATCGGCCCGAAAGTGCACCGCGACCCGGTCGCCCGCGGCGGCGAAGGCCTGGGCAGTTGCCGCACCGATTCCGCGGGAGGCGCCGGTCACCAGGACGCCGCGCCCGCCGGCGGCCAGTTCGTCCCGACCGGTGTTCACGTCGGCCATGTGGCCGGCGCCCAGCACGCGCATGGCCACCCATGCCGGCGGCGGAGGGGGGTGTCACTCACCGGCGGGTTCGGGTAACAGTGCCAACACTCGGCGGACCGCCTCCGCGATCGCCCGGTCATCGCCGCCAGCGCGCCCGGCCGCCAGCCCGACGAGGAAGGCGGTGAGCGGCGCGGCCGGGCGCGTCACGCCGTGGGCAACGTCCCGGGAAAGGTCCAGCAGCAGGGGCGCCCCCGACAGCGGTGCGTCCAGCGCGGGCAGGTCCAGTTCGGCCCGAACCTGGGTCACCCACTGTTCCAGCGTCAGACCCATGCCCGCGCCCTTTCCAGTGCCTCGGCCGTGTCGCAGTCGTAATGGGGGGGGCGCTCGCCGGTGAGCCGGACCGTGGCGTACGAGAGCCGGGAAAGCATCTCGTGCAGCCGCGCGCCGCCCGGCACCGGGGGGAGGGCGCGGCGTAGCGCCTCCGTGGCCCAGTACGACAGCAGGGGTTGCTCGCGCCCGGCCTCGTCCACCGCGACCACCCCGTCGACCGCGCTGATCCGGTCCACCCCGCTGACCCGGTCCACCCCGCTGACCCGGTCCACCCGGTCCACCCGGTCCACGGGGTCCACATCCCCCGGGCCGACGGGCGCGGTTTCCCTGGCGTCCCGCCAGAAGGCGGTCGTCAGCTGTACCAGCGCCGCGGCGGTCAGGAACGGCAGGTCGGCGGCAAGCAGAAAGCACCGTTCGGCAGCGAGCTGCGCCAGGCCAGCGGCGATGGCGGCGACGGGGCCGCCGCCAGGTGGTTGCTCGAGCACGAACCGGACCGGACGGGCGGTGCGGCGCGCCGGCCCCACCACGACCACGTCCGCGTCGTTGGAGAGGGCGCCGAGCACCCGGTCCAGCAGCGGCACGCCGCCGACGAGCGCCGCGGGTTTGTCCTCGCCAAGGCGGGTGCTGGCGCCCCCGGCCAGAACGAGGGCGCTCACGGCCGGGGCACCTCCTATTCGGCGAAGCGACCGGGGAGCGGGCGTCCCCTACTGGGCGAAGCGCCCGCGCAGCGGGCGGCGAGGGGGCAGGCCACCTGGCGGGCGCACACTGGCCACATGGGTCGGGTCACCGTACGTCGTCCAGTCCTGCGCCTCGACACCAGCCCCGAGGCCCCGTACCCGCGAATTGGGCGGCCGGACAGCCTCGCCGTCGAGGAGCCGCTGGAGATCCGCATCGGCGGGGTTGGGTTGGCGATCACGATGCGCACACCCGGCCAGGACATGGACCTCGCCGCCGGCTTCCTGGTTTCCGAGGGTGTCATCGCCCTGGGTGGGGAGCTGTCCATTATGCGTTTTTGCCCCGGGGCGGATGTGGACGGGCGCAACAGCTACAACGTGCTGGAGTGCGTGCTCGCCGACGGGGTTCCCGCTCCCGACCCGAGCGTGGCGCGGGCGTTCTACACGACCAGCTCCTGCGGACTGTGCGGCAAGGCCAGCATCGACGCGGTCCGGACCCGGTCATCTCACCCGGTGGCCCCGGGGCCGCAGCTGGACCCCGCCCTGCTCGCCGCCCTGCCCGAGCGGCTGCGGGCGGCGCAGCGGGTCTTCGATGCCACCGGGGGGCTGCACGCCGCCGGGCTGTTCGACGCCGACGGGGAGCTGCTGGTTTTGCGGGAGGATGTCGGCCGGCACAACGCGGTAGACAAGGTCGTGGGGTGGGCGCTACGCGAAGGCCGGCTGCCGCTCGCGGCCTGCGTCCTGCTGGTGTCAGGCCGGGCTTCCTTCGAGCTTGTCCAGAAGGCGTCGATGGCCGGGATACCGGTGCTGGCGGCGGTGTCGGCGCCGTCCTCACTGGCCGCCGAACTCGCCGACGAGGCCGGGATCACGCTTGTCGGTTTCCTGCGCGGAACCACGATGAACGTCTACTCCCATGGTGGGCGACTGCGGGATCCGAGCGCCCGCTCCCTCGAGCGAGCAGATGAGTCCGTGCACGGGCGCTAGCGGATGAGGCCGCGCAGGACGGCGACGGTGACCACGCCGTAGGCAAGGTGCGGGCCGGCGTCGGCGGCCCAGCTGCTCGGCGGCCAGGTCCGGGGGTCCGTCACGCCGAGCGCCGCCATGGGTAGATCCGCACCGGCCATCGCTGCGCCACCCACCCCCACCGCGGCGAGCGGAAACGTAACCCGCACTCCGAGGCCGCGCAGCGCGCCGGCCAATGCGCCGATGCCCACGCCGGTGAGCACCCCGGACAGGGGCCCGAGGCCGGCCACGCGGTTGTCCCTGGTCTCGCCCTCGCCCGGGATCCTCGCGCCGGCCTTGCTGGCGAGCGCCTCGACGGTCTGCTCGGGGGTGTCGCTGGTCGGACGCCCCCGGACGGACATGTCGAGGTAGGTCGCCGCATTCAACGCGGTCGTGCCGGCCGCCCCGGCGGCCGCCCCGGCCGCGAGCCCCCGCATCATCGCGCACAGTCCTGTTGGCATGGGCCGGCTCGTACCCACTCCGGCACGCCGGGACACCCGGCACCGGTCACCGGTCTTCAACCGGTAATCAGTCTTCGACTTGCCATCGTTACTCATCAGTAGCATGGTCGTTGTTACCGATGGGTAGGTTTCACTGTCGACCGCCGCGAGGGAGCAGATCATGGGCCACTACCGGAGCAATGTGCGTGACCTTGAGTTCAACCTGTTCGAGCTGTTCGGGGCCGACCAGCCGTTGGGCCGCGGACCGTTCACCCAGATGGACCCGCAGACCGCGCGCGGGGTGCTGGATGAGATCAACCGCCTCGCCACCGGGCCGCTGGCTGATTCGTTCGCCGACGCCGACCGCCACCCGCCGGTCTTCGACTCGGCGACCGGCAGCATCGCGCTCCCCGAGTCGTTCAAGGCCAGCTACCGCGCCCTGCTGGCCGGGGAATGGTTCCGGCTCGACCTGCCGGAGCACCTTGGCGGGTTCGGGGCGAGCCCGAGCCTGCGCTGGGCCGCCGCCGAGCTGATCCTGGGCGCGAATCCCGCCGCATACATGTACCAGTCCGGTCCCGGTTTCGCCGCCATCCTGGAGCGGCTCGGCACCCCGGACCAGAAGTCCCTGGCCCGCACCATGATCGAGCGGCAGTGGGGGGCCACGATGGTGCTCACCGAGCCAGACGCCGGTTCGGATGTCGGCGCCGGCCGGACCCGTGCCTTCCCCCAGCGGGATGGCAGCTGGCACCTGGAGGGCGTCAAGCGGTTCATCACCAGCGCGGACTGGGACGTCCCGGGGAACATCGTTCACCTTGTCCTGGCCCGTCCCGAGGGTGTCGCCGGGGCCGGTGGGCCGGGCACCAAGGGCCTGAGCCTGTTCGTCGTGCCCAAGTTCTTGGTGGACTCTGGCGGCCGCCTCGGTGAGCGCAACGGTGCCTACGTCACCAACGTCGAGAAGAAGATGGGCCTGAAGGCGAGCGCCACGTGCGAGATCACCTTCGGCGACAAGCACCCGGCGATCGGCACCCTGGTCGGGGATGTGCACAACGGCATCGCGCAGATGTTCCAGGTCATCGAGTACGCGCGGATGATGGTCGGCACCAAGGCCATCTCCACGCTGTCCACCGGATACCTCAATGCCCTGGAGTTCGCCAAGACGCGCGTGCAGGGGGCGGATCTGACTCAGCTCACCGACAAGACGGCCCCGCGGGTCACCATCACCCACCACCCCGACGTGCGCCGGATGTTGATGCTGCAGAAGGCCTACGCCGAGGGGATGCGCTCGCTGGTCATGTTCGCCTCGTCCTACCAGGATCAGGTGGAACTTGCCGCGCACACGGGCGAGCGCGCGGAGGCGGCCGAGCAGATCAACGATCTGCTGCTGCCCATCGTGAAGGGCTTCGGGTCGGAGCGTTCCTACGAGCTGCTTGCGGTGTCCCTGCAGACTCTCGGCGGCTCGGGTTACCTGCAGGACTACCCCATCGAGCAGTACCTCCGGGACGCCAAGATCGACACCCTCTATGAGGGGACGACCTCGATCCAGGGCCAGGACCTGTTCTTCCGTAAGATCGTCCGGAACAAGGGTGCGGCGCTGACCGCGATCCTTACCCAGATCGAGCAGTTCGCCACGAGCGAGGCCGGCAACGGCCAGCTCAAGACCGAGCGGGCAGCCTTGTCGACCGCGCTCGCCGACGTGCAGGTCATGCTCGAGGCGATGGTGGGCGACCTCTCGTCCGCCGCCGAGCATGTCCCCAACCTCTACAAGGTCGGCCTGAACACCACCCGGCTGCTGATGAGCCTGGGCGACCTGATCGTGGGATGGCTGCTGCAGCGCTCCGCTGTCATCGCGATGGACAATTTGGCGGCCGGGGTGGGCGAGCGCGATCAGGCCTTCTATGAGGGCAAGGTGGCCGCCGCGCGGTTCTTCGCCCAGAGCGTGCTGCCCGAGCTCTCGGCGCGCAGCCGGGTCGTGCAGACCACGACTCTGGACCTGATGGACCTGCCAGAGGCGGCGTTCTAGGCACTTCACAGCACGGCGAATGTCGACCGGCGCCCGCCAACCGGGTGATGGCGGGCGTATGTCGCCGTCATCGTCGCCGAAGGGGGGTGTGCTTTGGCCCAAGAGCGGGGATAGTAACCGGCGAGAGACCCGGTCGGCCGGGTCGCCGAGAGTCGGAGGCTACCCATGGGCATCGGCATCAGCGTTTTGTTGCTGGCGGTCGGCGCGATCCTCACCTTTGCCGTGCATTACACCCTCAGCGGTGTGTCTATCCAGGTAGTTGGCGTCATCTTGATGATCGCGGGGGTGATCGGCCTGATTACGACTATGGCTGTGTTGGGTCCCCGCCGCCGCCAGAGGGTCGTCCAGGACGACACGGCTGTCCCGCCCCCGGGGCGGACCACGGTCACCCGCGAGTACTGATCCCGCGGGCATCAGGCCCGCCACCCGACCAGGGTGGCGGGCCTTTCCGCGTCCGCGCCGGGCCGCCCCGACCCGTTAGCCCGTCCGGGTCCTGCGGGGTGCGCACCGGCGGCCGGACCGGCGGTAGTGGCAGTTCACCCGAGCGGCGGCCGCCGGACCACAGCGCGGGGACGGCGTCGACCTCGCGGCACAGGGCGTAGGCGATCGACTCGTAGTTGACCCGCCAGCCCCGAAAGTGCGCCCACGATTCGGTGTCGTCCCGTTCGCGGGGGAAGCCGACGTCATCGAGGCGCCGCAGGGCGTCCGCGAAGTCGTTCTCGGTCAGCTGCAGCAGGCCGTCCGGGCGGGGATCGGAGTCGTACGGCATGCCGATGGCGTCCGCGATCTGGCGCAGCGCGGTGAAACCCATCCGCAAGACCAGCCGTGCGGCAACGGGGGCCCGGGTAGGGGCAATCGCCAGATAGAGGGCGGCACTGTCGAGGACCGCGGGCATCCCGACGATCCATGATGCGTAGGCCTGCGGGGAACGGAAGCGGATCAGCGCCGGATAGTTACTGTGGCTCTCGGCGACGTCGGCGGCCCAGCGCTCCCAGCCCCGGTAAAAGTCAGTCATCTCCGACTCGGCCTGCAATCCGACCCGGGTCCGGGCCAGCAACTCCGGCCCCCACGGCGGGGATCCCGCACGGGAAGCCAGCAGCGTCACCTCGGTCTCCCGGCGGGAGAAGGCGCTGTACAGGGTGGGCAGGTAGCCGATCTGTAGCGCAACTGTCACCAGACCTGCTGCGGCGCACAGAAAGTCGAGCAAGGTGGGCCCGACGCTTGGCGTACTCGCGAAACCGAGTGTCAGCAGCGAGGAACCGGCTTCGCGAAAGGCCCCGCTGAGCGAGTGGGTGAACGGCCACAGCAGCAGGGCGAAACCCATCAGGTCCCCCGCGAGCCAGGTGACAAGTACCACGGCGAGAAATGCCGGGCCCTGGGCGGCCAGCAGCCGGTCCCGGGCGGGGTAGTCCGGGAGCGGGCGCGCGAGCAAGCCGAACAGGAGGGCGACAGCTCGGTCGGTACGCCGTTGCATCCGGCCGAGCCGTCCCCGCGGGATGACCAGCGCGGTGAGCACGCTGACCGACGTGGCCACTACCAGGGCAGCGCCGAGGCAGGCCGAGACAATCCGCAGGACCCCCATTGGCGAAGTGTGGCGCAGCGGGGTGGCAGCGGCCAGTCCAAGATCATGCTGTTGTTCGGGCAAGGTGGGTGGTTGGCCGTCGGGTCAGCGGTCGGTGGTTGGCGGTCGGGTCAGCGGTCGGTGGTCAGCGGTCAGCGGTCGGCGGGGCGGCGTTGCGCCCCGTTCAAGCGGCTTCTTGCTGGCATGGGTGGGCCTGCGCCCGCGTTCAGGCGGCGGTTCCTGGTCTTCGGTGGTGGTGGGCGGCGGCGTGGGGGTCGTGGTGCAGCTGCGAGCTGCCGTCGGGTTGTCGGTGGGGTTTGAGGTCGTGGTCGTGCCAGAACTGGTGGTGGGTGGGGCAGGCCAGGACCAGGTTGGTCAGGTCGGTGGGTCCGCCGTGCGCCCAGTGTCGGCGGTGGTGGGCGTGGCCCAGGACCCGAAACGGCCGTGGCTCACCCAATGGGCCTTCCCGACGAGAAGTACATCCTGGTCACGACGTTTCACCGAGACGGGTCCCCCGTGTCGACGCCGACGTGGGTGGTGCCGCTCGACAATGGTGAGGTCGGGTTCTGGACCAGTTCTGGCTCGGGGAAGGCAAAGCGCCTGGCGCACACCCCTCGGGTCACCGTGCAACCCAGCGACGCTCGCGGTCGGGTCAAGAAGGGCACCGAGCCGCTGGAAGGCATGGCACGGCTCGTGACTGGGGCTGAGTTCACCGCCATCCACGACAAGATCGTGGGCAAATATGGGTTCATGACTAAGATCACTAAGCTGCTCGGCACGATTGGCGGCATCGTCAAGGGCAAGCGCATCCCTTATGGCGACCTTGGGGTGGTCATCAAGACCGCGCCCTAAATGCCCGCCCCGGCAATCTGACACCCGGCTACTGACCCCTGCCACTGACACCCGGCCACTGACACCCTGTCAGCGCCCCACGTCATAGGGTCGCGACGGCGGCCCGTCACGCAACAACGTGGCGAGGTGCGCAGCGAGACCACGCGGAACCAGCCGCTCGTGGGTGCCCGCCAGCTCGGTCTGCGTCCACCAGTGCCAGGCGGTGACCAGCGCGACCTCCTCGGGTGTGAAGCCTGCGGTATCGACAGCGAACCCAGGTACGCGACACACGAACCAGCGTTCCCGCATGTCCAGCAGCCCACCGGCGACCGGAAGGACGCAGCGCCGATGCCACACCTCGGCGCCGACGTCGGAAACGATCAACCCGGTCTCCTCGGCCAGCTCACGGACGGCGCTCTGCCGGGCGGTCTCGCCGGGTTCGATCCCGCCGCCCGGCGGGCACCAGATCGGCCCGTCCATGGCCTGCATGAGCAACAGGAGCAGGCGGTTCGTTTCGTCCAGGAGCAGCACCCTTACGGTGGGCCGCAGCGTGCTGCCCGCAGCGACCGGGCCTTCGAGCACCTGCTAGCTGATCCAGTCCAGCACGGACGCCACGTCGGTGATGGTCGCACAGCAATCGGAGATCTCAGGGTCATAGGTGGCGTGTTCGAGGTGATCGGGGCAGCGAAGTCGCACCGCATGCATCCCCGCTGCAGCCGCCCCCGTCAGCTCGTGACTGCCACCGTCCCCCACGTAAAGGCAGTCCTGGGCGGCGACAGATAGCCGGGCACAGATGGCGGCGTACATGCGCGGGTCGGGCTTACGCACGCCCTCGGTGAATGACAGCACGACAGCGTCGACGAACTCGGTGAGCGGCAGCCGGTCCCAATGCGCCGCGAGCTCATGCGAGCAGTCGCTGACGACCCCGATCCGCAGGCCGGCCGAGCGCAGCCGCAGCAACAGGTCCACCGCACCGGCCCGGATCCGGCGCGCGTTGGTCCACTCCAGGGACAGCCGCAACGCGACTGCCTCTGTGACCTGGGTAGTCGTCGGGTTCCCACCAACCGACCGGGCGACGCCAGAGAGGGTCTGGGCCAGATCGCCGGTCTGGCCGCGAAAGCGCCCGTCGTAGCAGGCGGTGAGCGCCGCCGCGAACAGCTCAGGTGCGGCGCCCAGGATGAGACCAACCCGACCGCGCTGCGCCATGAGTTCCCAGTCGGGAACGGCGACCTGCAGCGTGCCGAAGTAGTCGAAGACGACGGCTTTCGTGGTTCCGGGCGGCCGCGTCCCGGTTCGGCCGGCGGTGTCCGAGCCGGGCGCCATTACGACCAGGCAAGCAGCACAGCCGGGTCGGAGAGCATCGCCCCGAGGTCGGCGAGGACCTGCGAGCCGAGCTGACCGTCGACCAACCGATGATCGAAGGCGAGCGCCAAGGTGGTGACCTTGCGGACGGCCAGCTGACCGTCGATGACCCAGGGGGCGTCCCGTACCGCGCCGAAGCACAAGATGGCCGCTTCACCGGGGTTGAGGATTGGGGTGCCGGCGTCCACCCCGAAGGTCCCCACGTTCGTGATCGTGATCGTGCCGCCGGCCATGTCGGCTGGGGACGTACGCCCCTCCCGGGCGGTCGCGACCAGCGTGCTCAGTTCCCTGGCCAGCCCCGGCAGCGTCAGCAGGTCGGCGCCTTTGATGTTGGGCACCAGCAGGCCGCGTGGAGTGGCCGCGGCGATACCGAGGTTGACGCCGCCGTGCTCGACGATCTCCTGCGCCGGCTCGTCCCAGGTCGCATTGATGCCGGGATTGCGCCTGCACGCGACGATCAGTGCTCGTGCGACCAGCGTCAACGGGGTGAGCCTGCTGCCAGCGAAATCCGGCAACGCCCTGAGGCGGGTCACCAGCTCCATGGTGGGCGTCACGTCGCAGGTCAGCCACTCGGTGACGTGCGGGGCGGTGAATGCGCTCGCCACCACGTTCTGCGCGGTCAGCTTCCGCACCCCCTTGATCGGGATTCGGCGCTGCTCGCGGCCGGGGCGAACCGCGCCCGGGTTCCCGACCGCCCCCTGCACGTCGGTCCTGCTCACCGATCCGTTCGGACCGGTCGCTGGCACGGTGCCGAGATCGACCCCAAGGTCACGGGCCAGCTTGCGGACTGGGGGCTTCGCGAGTACGTGCGCCCCGCGCCTGGCCTCTCCCGTCAGGGTGGGGGCGGCCGGTGCGCCGGTGGTGATCCGGGCGGGGACGGGCTGGGCCGTAGCAGCGTCGGGAGCGGCGGCATCGGCTCTTGGGCGCCGCTTGGCCACCACCGACTTCGGCCCGTAGCCGACGAGGATGGCGGTGCGGCCGCCGGGTGCGGCTCCCCCGATCAGCCCGGCCGCTGGCGCCTCCGGGTCCAGCGTGTCGGGGAGCGGCGGGACCAGATCGTCGGCGGGGGGTAGGCGCGCGGGGACTGTGCGGGGACCTGGGCCGGCCCCGCCCGGTTCGGTCTCGGGCGCCCCCGGCTCGGTGTCAACGGTGATGATCGGCGAGCCGACGTCGACGGTTTCACCCGCCCCGTGGTGCAGGGTGATGACAACCCCTGCGTAGGGGGAGGGGACCTCGACGGCTGCTTTGGCAGTTTCCACCTCGACGATGGGCTGGTTCAGGGTGATCGTGTCGCCCTCGGCGACGAGCCAGCCGAGAATCTCCCCTTCGGTCAGGCCCTCGCCCAGGTCGGGGAGCTTGAATTCGCGTAGCCGGCTCATTGACGCCATCCCCTCAGAACGACAGCGCTTGGTCGACGGCGTAGAGCACCCGGTCCAGGTCGGGGAGGAACTCCTCCTCCAGCCGTGACGGGGGGTATGGCGTGTCGAAGCCGGTGACCCGCAGCACCGGGGCCTGCAACGAGTAGAAGCACTCCTGTTGCACGCTGGCTGCCAGTTCCGCGCCGAGGCCGAGGAAGCTGGCGGCCTCGTGGATGACCACGCAGCGGCCGGTGCGCCGCACCGAGTCGAACACCACCGGCAGGTCCAGCGGGGACAGTGAGCGAAGGTCGATGACAGCCAGGCTCCTGCCGTCCTCCTCCGCGGCGGTGGCTGCGTCCAGCGCCACCTTCACCATCGGTCCGTACGCCACGAGGGTCGCGTCCGTGCCATCGCGCAGCAGCCGCGCGGAATGCAGGGGATCGGGGGTGTACGAGTCGTCGTCCAGCTCCAGGTCGGCCTTCTCCCAGTAGCGCCGCTTGGGTTCGAAGAACACCACGGGGTCGTCGCTGAAGATCGCCTGACCGAGCATGTGGAAGGCGTCCAGCGGGTTTGAGCAGGTGACCACCTTCAGGCCGGCGGTGTGCGCGAAATAGGCCTCCGGGCTCTCGCTGTGGTGCTCCACCGCGCCGATGCCGCCACCGAATGGGATCCGAATGGTGACCGGCAGCCGGATGGCCCCCTGGCTGCGGTAGTGCATCTTTGCGAGCTGGGACACGATCTGGTCGAAGCCGGGGTAGACGAAGCCGTCGAATTGGATTTCGCAGACCGGCCGGTAGCCGCGCAGTGCCAGACCGATCGCGGTTCCGATGATGCCGGATTCGGCCAGCGGGGTGTCGATCACCCGGTCCTCGCCGAAGTCCTTCTGCAGCCCGTCGGTGATCCGGAAGACGCCGCCGAGCTTGCCGACGTCCTCCCCCATCACCACGACCTTCTGGTCGCGTTCCATTGCCCTTCGCAGGGCGGTGTTCAGCGCCTTGCCCATCGTCATCGTTGCCATCAGCGGGCTCCCGCCGGCTCGGTGGCGCTGTGGCCGTGGTCGGCGAAGCCGGCGAGGTAGGCACGGAACTGGTCGCGTTGGGCTACCAGGTTCGGCGGGTCGTCGGTGTAGATGTTGTCGAACACGCTCAGCGGCGCGGGGTCCGGCATCTGCAGGCAGCCTTCCCGGATCCGGGCCGCGAGCTCGTTGGCGTCCTGCTCGACAGAGTCGAAGAAGGCACCGTCCCCCTGCCCCTGCCTGGCCAGATATGCCTTCACCCGCTCGATCGGATCCTTCAGCTTCCAGGCCTCGAGGTCGGCGGCGAGCCGGTAGCGGGTGGGGTCATCGGAGGTGGTGTGCGCCCCCATCCGGTAGGTGAAAGCCTCGATCAGCGTCGGGCCCTGACCGCTGCGCGCGTCGTCGAGGGCCTTGCGGGTGACCGCGAGCGTGGCGAGGACGTCGTTGCCGTCGACCCTGACCCCCGGGAACCCGAAGCCGCGGGCGCGCTGGTAGAGCGGGATCCGGGTTTGCCGTTCCAGGGGTTCGCTGATCGCCCACTGGTTGTTCTGGCAGAAGAACACGATCGGGGCGTTGTAGACAGCGGACCACACGAAGGCCTCGTTCACGTCGCCCTGGCTGGATGCTCCGTCCCCGAAGTAGGCCATCACCGCGGTGTCCTTCGCGGTGGCCTCACCCGATCCGATCCGGCCGTCCATCGCCACGCCCATCGCATAGCCGGTCGCGTGCAGGGTCTGACTGCCGATGACGATGGTGTAGAGCATGAAGTTCTTGTCGGCCGGATCCCAGCCCCCGTTGGACGCGCCACGGAACAGTCCCAGCAGCGACAGCGGATCGACGCCCTTGCACCAGGCGACGCCGTGCTCGCGGTAGGTCGGGAAGGCGTAGTCCTGGGGGCGCATCGCCCGGCCTGAGCCCACCTGGGCGGCTTCCTGGCCGAGCAGGCTGGCCCACAGGCCGAGTTCGCCCTGGCGCTGCAATGCGGTGGCCTCGAGGTCTATCCGCCGGACGAGGACTAGGTCGCGGTAGAGGGCGCGAAGCTGCTCGGCGTCGACATCGACGACATAGGGGTCGTATGCCGGGTCCGCGATGCGCTCGCCCTCTGGGGTGAGGAGCTGGACCAGTTCGGGCTCGGACGGAGCGGTATCGGGCAGCCCGATGGGGCCAGCAGCCACGACTGCCTCCTTCTGCTTCTGCCGCGGTCCCGGGGTGGCCGGTGCGTCGGACGAAGATGCGGGCGGGCTAGCGCACGGCCCGGCAGCATCCTGCCCGATGCGCCGATCGGGCGCTGGGCAGATCACCGCCGGTCCAGCCTAGCCAATGGCGCAGGCGGCTCAGTCCTTACGCTGGGCGAAGTGGTGGCGGTGTCCGGCAACGTGGGCAGCGCGGGAACGCCGGTCGCCTGCTGGCGCCCTGGCGGGGACGACCAGCTCCTGACGGGCGCGCTCCCGAGCGCGGGTGGAGGTGGGTCGCGGGGAGGTGTATTGGTCGGACTGGACCTGCGTGGACCCGGTCTGCCCAGATCCGGCGTGCTCCCGCGAAGCAGGGGGACGCTTGGCGCTCACTCTCCGCGCCGTGATGCGGCTGGCGGCGATGCGGGCTACCGGCTGGGTGGGGCGAGCCTGGGCAACCCAGGCGTGGCGGCGGTCGCGATCCGAGCCGGCCGAGCCGGCCAAACTCTGGGCGCGCTCCGAGCTGCCGGCGCGCTCCGAACTGCGGGTGCGCTCGGCGGGGCGCGCACTGCCAGACGTGCGGGCTTGGTCGGCGTCCTGGGCTGCTCGAGCGGAGTGCTGGATTCGAGCGGAGTGCTGGGTTCGAGCGGAGTGCTGGGTTCGATCGGAGTGCTGGGTTCGAGCGGAGTGCTGCCTCCGATCGTCGCGCTGGTGCCCGTCGCCGCTACGCGAATCGCCCGCGCCCGACCGGTTGCCTGTCGGCTGGCCCTGGCGGCCCGGATGATCACCGCCGTTGGCGTGAGTCGACCCGGTCGGCGTTGTGGTCGCTGGCACCCCGCCGTCGTGCTTCGGGACCGGAATGCTTGGGGTATTGGGCCGGACCTGCTCCGGCGATTCGCCCGAGCCTGTGCCGCCGGCCGGACTGCCGCCGGCGGCGTTGCCACCGCCGGGACCCACCTGGAATGGCGGGGGCACGAACAGCACTGGCCCGGCGCCAACCCCGGACGTTCCGCCGCCGCCACCTGGCACCCCGCCACCTGGCACCCCGCCACCTGGCACCCCGCCACCTGGCACCCCGCCACCTGGCACCCCGCCACCTGGCACCCCGCCACCTGGCACCCCGCCACCTGGCACCCCGCCACCACCACCTGGCACGCTGATGGGTGTGGTGCCGCCGATCGGTCCTCCGCCGCCGAGCACGGTCCCGGCGGGGGGCGGGATGACCGGAGTGGTGATCCCACCCAGCGTGAAGCCGCCACCGGGAAGTCCGGGCACCGGAAGTGAGCCAAGGCCAGGTACGGCGCTCCTAGCGGGCCCGAACCCTGCGGCGCCGGCGCCGGCGAACGGCCCGAATGGGGCGCCCCCAGTTCCGGCGCTCCCGGATCCGGCCGATCCTGGGCCGCCAGCGCCGCCGCTCCCGCCGGCGCCGCCCCCGGCCGTGCCCGCACCCGCGAGTGCCCCCCCACCTGGTTGCGACTGGGGTGACCCGGGCCGGGTGGCGCCTGGCCGCTGGGCAGATCCGCCCTTGCGGCCCGGTGCGGCGGGGTTGCTTGCCGAGGGGCCCTGATCGGGCACCGTCAGCGCGCCGGGACCGCTGTTCATCGGTTGACCCGGCAGGGGGCCGCCCAGCGCGTAGCCGGGGCCGTCGGCGTTCGACAGGGCGCTGATGGTGAGCGCGGTCGTCGCGGCGCAGGTCGTGAACAGCAATCCCGCACCGAGTACGAGCGAACGGTTACGGGTCACAAATCCTCCAGGTCACCGGGGCATGGGCGCTGCAACCCGACTTCGGCACATCATTCCCGATTTCGCGACGGAATACGTTCCCCCGGTCGGCCCATTCGGGTGACAGTCAGGGTAGGGCAGGTGGCGGCAGGCCTTCCCGGTGCAAGGACTCCAGCCCCCCCCACAGCAGCCGCACCAGATAGGCAGTGAGATCGCCGCGGGACATCGTCTGCCGGTCCAGCCACCATTCCCCCGCAGCTCGCACGCAGCCCACCACCCCGGCGGCCCAGGGCTCGGCGCCGCCGGAATCCAGGCCGCCCGCCCGCAGCTGCTCGCCTAGGGTCCGGGCGACGGCCGCCGCCACCAGACCCTCGTAGTCATGGACGAGGTCGCGACCCGCCGGCCTGTCCAGGAACGGGCGGTGCACCACAAAGCGGTACACTTGGGGCGAATTTTCGATGATCTGCAGATAGGCGTCGATGCCGGCCGCGACGTTCGCCTTGGGGTGACGGTCGCCCTGCAGCTGCGCGTTGATCGATTCCAGCAGGCCGTTGGCCACCTCCTGGCCAACGGCGATGTAGAGGTCCGCCTTGTCGGTGAAGTAGCGATAGATGACCGGCTTGGTCACCCCCGCCTCCGCAGCGATGTCGTCCATGCCGAGGGAGGGGCCGTGGCGTTCGATGGCGGCGATCGCAGCCAGCACCAGTTCGGCACGGCGATCCTCGCGATGCTGCGCCCACCGCGCTCGGCGGCCGTCTGGCCCCCTGGACTTGGCTGTCACGAACTCAGGCTAGACGCTACTGCCCGTAACAGACACTGCTGGGAGGTGGAGCGGAGGTGGGGAGACGATTCGCTCGACCTCATCGGTGGGCCGGACGTGCGGCTGGGGCGGCCCAGCGGCCTGCCGCCGTAACCGGGAGCAGTTGTTTTGGGGTTAGTAGTAGTGCTTACGCCCACCGATCTGGCGACCCGCGGCGCCGAGCACCGCCAGGATTAGCCCGATGACGAGCAAGATAACCCCAATGGTCCACAGGACCGGAATGCCGAGGACAAAGCCCACGACGAGCAGTACGAGGCCGAGAACGATCATCAGAACCCCTTGCCTGGTGCCTCGACCGCCGGCGTGGCGGTGATGGCGAAGGCGTCTGTGCCCACCCGGGCCGCGCGCTAACCGCCCTTGATCGTGTTGTCACCTGCCGGTGAGGCGGGCACACCCGATGCAGGTCCGGGCCGACGGCCGGGCCGCGAGGCGCTCGGGCGAGATTCGCTCACCGCAGCGCTCGCAAATCCCGTAGCTACCGTCGCGAAGCCGGGTGAGCGCGCGATCGATGTCAGCGAGCCGGTCCTGGGCCTGGCCGAGCAGCGCCGAGAGCTGGGCACGCTCGAAGGCGATGGTCGCCCCCTCCGGGTCGTGCTCGTCGTCGGCGTTCGATGACTCCGAGGCATTGATCACGCCGTCGAGGTCGCGATGCAGCGCAGTCAGCGCGGCAATGCTCTGTGCCCTGCCCGCGGTGAGCCGATCCAACGGGCCTTGGTTCATTGGCGAATAGCTCACCGGCAGGGGGGCAGTTCCAAGGCTGCGGCTAAGGCCCCCGCCCAGCGGGCGTAGCCGCGGTCGTTCGGGTGAAAGCCGTCGGCGTACATGCCGCGGTAGGGCGGACCAGTCCAGTTGGCCAGCTCAGCAATCCGCAGATGCCGGGCAGCGCCCTCGGCTCGGATCACCGCATCGACGGCGACAGCCTTGGCCGGCTTCCAGCCTCGGGGCAGGGTGGCCACCACCGCTGCGGGCGGCAGGCGCGCGAAAAGTGCGCGCACGTCCGCGATGTGCTGCGGGACCGGCGTGTGGGTCAGATCGTTGGCGCCGACCACGGCCGAGAGCAGGTCGCACTCCAGGCCGAAATGCTGCCACCGCTCGAGCTGGGCAAGAACGTCGGTGGTACGCGCCCCGGACACCGACAGGTTCAGCACCTTCCACTCTTGGCCGCTCGCGGCGGCGAGGTGGGTGCGCAGCCGTCCGACATAGCCGCTGTCATAGCTGGAAGCGCCTACGGCTTGCGCGGCGCTGTCCCCCAGCACGACCCACAGGGGCCGGTCGTCTCCCGCCCGCTGGGAGGCGAGCACCCCGTCCCCGTCGCGTTGCCAGTTGGCGCGGTAGCTCAGCACCTGGGCACGGCTGCGGGCTACGGCCGGCAGCCGGTCTACGAGCCAGCCGAGCGACGCCATGGATCACTGTGCCGCAATCCGAAGCGGGTTCGTTAGTCGGCGGAGGCGAAATCATCCCCGCGGACTTTGGTAGTCGCCGCGGCGGGTGTCACCGGGTCGGCATCCTTGAGATGAATGTAGTAGTACGCCGCGGCGACGAAGACGGCCGCTCCCACCAGGTTGCCGACCCCGGCGAACAGCCAGTTGTTTAAGATATTCGTCCAGGTGATCCCGGGCACCCCGGCGTAGTAGGCGGCCGGCAGGAAGAACATGTTGGCGACCACATGGTCGAAGCCCATGGCCACGAACGCGGTGATCGGGAAGAAGATGCCGAGTACCTTGCCGGCAATGTCGTCGGCGGCGAGCGCCAGCCACACCGCCAGGCAGACCAGCCAGTTGCAGCCCACGGCCCGCAGGAAGATCTGGTAGTCGCTCTCGGTGATCGCCTTGGCCTTCGCGATGCCGGCGAGCCGTTCATAGGTGAGCTGCGCCGAGCCGCTCATCGCGCCGTGGCTGCCGATGACGCCGGTCTTGATGGCGAGGAAGTAGGCAACAACTACTGAGCCGACGAGGTTGCCGACCGCGACCAGGGCGAAGTTCCGGGTCATGGAGAGCGCGCTGACCTTGCGCCGGAACACCGCGATGGGGACCAACGCCATGTTGCCGGTCAGCAGCTCGCTACCGGCGATGACCACGAGGATGAGGCCGAGGCTGAACGTGGCGCCGGTGAACAGCGTAGGCAGGGTGCCCCAGGTCTTGGGATCCAAACCGGAGGAGACGCTGATCGCAAGAAGGCCGCCAAAGGCGATGTACGCCCCGGCAAGGAATGAGCCGACAAGGACCTTGTCCCAGCTCTGCGCGGCCTTGCTGACGCCGCTGACGACGGCGGTCTCGCTCGCCTGTGGCGGGGTCTTGAATGACATGGCAGGCACTCCCGGGGGCAGTAGGTAGGGCGCTCACATGATCTCGCGGGCATCGTGCAGCACACGCGTGGACAAACGCCCGGGTGGGGTCCGGCGGTCGGCGGGCGGTCGGAATGCTGCGCCAAGCGGCGCTGCCGGGCTGGTGCGCGGCCTCGCTGCGCGGGCTCAGCTCAGTTCGGGTACACCTCGAGGTCGGTGGCCTTGGCGGCGCACCACACGGGCGCTCCTGGGCGAAGGTGCAAGTCGGCAACGGCGGCGGCGGTGAGATCCACGAGGACATCGGGCGGGCCGTCGATCACGGCCCGGATCCCCTCGCCGCGGCCCTCCAGACTGCGGATGTGGCCGGGCCAGATGTTGCGCGGGCTTCCGTGGGGCTGCTCGCGGTGCAGCGCGACGGCGGAGGGCCGCAGCGCCACATAGACACCGCCGTGGTGATGCTCGGCGGTGGTCAGATGCGTGCCGGCGGCGAGCGTGACGTCGGTGCCGGTGGCGTGCCCGGCGAGCAGGTTGAGCCCCACGAGGCGCGCCACATAGTCGGTGCGTGGACGGCTGGCCACCTCTTGCGGAGTACCTGCCTGCACCACCTGGCCGTCCTCGATGACGATCAGGCTGTCCGCTAGGACCAGCGCGTCGAGTGGATCGTGCGTGACCAGAACGGTGGCGCCGTCGAAGGCATCCAGGTGGCCGCGCAGATCGGTCCGGACGCTCATCCGGGTGCCCGCGTCGAGGGCGGCGAGCGGTTCGTCGAGCAGCAGGAGGCGAGGTTCGACGACCAGCGCCCGGGACAGGGCCACGCGCTGGGCTTGGCCGCCGGAGAGCTGACCTGGCCGTGCGGCCGCCTTATTGGCTAGGCCGAATTGATCCAGCAGCGTCTGCGCGCGGGAGCGCGCGGTGCGCCGGTCGATTTTGCGCGCCCGCAACCCGAAGGCGACGTTGTCGCGTGCGGACATCGTCGGAAACAGCAGGTAGTCCTGGAAGACGACCCCGATTCGGCGGTGCTCGGCCGGCATCCGGAGCCGGGCACCCGCGTCTTCCACGATCTGCCCATCCAGGGCGAAGTACCCCCTGGTGAGCGGCAGGAGCCCGGCCAGTGCCCGCAGGGCGGTGGTCTTTCCGGCGCCGTTGGGGCCGAGTAGCGCGAGCACCCCGCCCACCGGAACGCGGAAAGCAACCTCGACGGTGAACCCGGGGCGCTCGACGACGACGTGCGCGTCGACTACCGGCGCGGGGGTCATCCGATGTCCAATCCGGATTCGCTTCGCCACTTCGCAGCTTCGCTCATCCCGATGTCCAATCTGGATTCGCTTCGCCACTTCGCAGCTTCGCTCATCCGATGTCCAATCCGGGTTCGCTTCGCCACTTCGCAGCTTCGCTCATCCCGATGTCCAATCTGGATTCGCTTCGCCACTTCGCAGCTTCGCTCATCCTCGTAGCCACCGCTCCCGTAGGCCGGCCAGGATGGCGACCGAGACGACGAGCAGGACCAGGCTGAGCACGATGGCCGCCTGCGGGTTGTCCTGCAGCGCCAGGTAGACGGCGAGGGGCATCGTCTGGGTGGTGCCGGGGTAATTGCCGGCAAAGGTGATCGTGGCTCCGAACTCGCCCAACGCCCGCGCCCAGCAAAGGACAGCGCCCGCGGCGACACCGGGGGCGAGCATCGGCAGCGTGACCCGGGTGAAGGTGAACCAGCGGGAGGCACCGAGCGTGGCGGCCGCGTCGTCGTAGCGGGGATCCAGTCCACGCAACGCACCTTCGACAGACACCACCAGAAATGGCATCGCCACGAAGGTCTCGGCGACGACGACACCCGCCGTGGTAAATGGCAACGAAAGTCCGAAAGCATGAAACAGCCAGCGGCCGAGCACCCCGTTGCGGCCGAACGCGAGCAAAAGCGCCACCCCACCGACGACGGGCGGCAGCACGAGCGGAAGGGTCACCAGCGCGCGCAGCAGCGACCGGCCGGGAAACTGCACCCGCGCCAGCACCCAGGCCAGTGGCACCCCCAGCAGCAGGGCGAACGCGGTGGCGATGCTGGCAGATTCCAGCGACAGCCGTAGCGGGGTCAGCACGTCGGTGCTGCGCAGCTGGGGCCAGACCTGACGCCATGGCGCCCGGATCAGCAACCCAGCCAACGGCAGTAGCAAAAAGGCCGCCCCGATCCCGGCAGGGACGAGCAGCCCCACCGGCACCCCCACCCGCCGGCGGGCACCTCCCTCCACGTGGTCGCGCCAGGTAGGCATCAATCCCAGCGCGGGATCAGGTCGGTTCACCTATGGCTGCAGGAAACCGGCCGCGCCCAGCGCCTCGGTGCCTGCCGGCGAAAGGACGTAGGCGATGAACAACCGGCCGGCTGCTGCGTTGTTTCCGGTCTTCACTGCCACGATGGGGTAGTCGGTGATTGCCTTTGCCGCCTGCGGGAAATTGAGGCCGCTCACCTTCGTCCCGGCCGCTTTCACATCCGTCTGGTAGACGAGGCCGGCGTCTGCCTCGTTGAGCTCGACCTTGGTCAGCACCGACTTCACGTCCTGCTCGAGGCTGACCGGATGTGCCGAGAGTCCCGCAGCGGTATACGCCTTCTGGGCGGCAGCCCCGCATGGCACCGTCGCCGCGCACAACACCAGCTTGACTCCGGGCTTCGTGGTGTCCGCGAGTGCGCCGATATGGCGGGGATTGCTCGGCGGCACCGCGATCTCCAACTCGTTGCGGGCGAATGGCGTCGGGGCGCCCACCCCGTCACCGGCGCGGACGACCAGGCTCATCGTCTTGGTACTCGCGGCGGCGAACACGTCCACCGGCGCGCCGGAGGTGATGGATGCGGCCAGGGCGTCCGAACCGCCGAAGTTAATCTTCACGCTCACCCCGGGATGCACGGCTTCGAACTTGCGCGCGAGGCTGGTGAACGATTCCTTCAATGATGCTGCGGCGAACACCACCACCGTGCCGCGCAAGGCCGGCGCGGAGCTGGCCGAGCCGGCTGATGCTGCCGTGCTGGAGCCCGCTGCCGGTGGCGTTGCGGAGGACGAGGATCCGCAGGCGGAAACGGAGAACGCGCCAGCCGCGAGAGCGGCGAGGAGAACGCTGGGACGACGCACGAATGCCTCCTGGAACATGGGTCTAGCGCCGGTCGGCGGGTAACTCGACGACGACGTTCGTGGACTTGATCGATGCCACGGCCCGCACGCCCGGCTCCAACTCGAGGTCATCCGCGGCCTCCCTGCTCATCAGCGACACCAACCGGTGCGGGCCACATTGCAGCTCTACCTGGGCCATCACCGTGTCGCGCGTGACCCCGGTCACGATGCCGGTCATCCGGTTACGGGCGGAGAGCGCCGCCGCGCCGGGCGGGGGTTGGTCGGAGGCGAGGGTCACGGCGAACTGGGCGAGCTCCCGGCCCTCGATTCCGCGATGACCGGCCGCCCGCTCCGTCACCTGCAACCGCCCCTGATCCGCCCAGCGGCGCACCGTGTCATCGCTGACGCCCAGCACCTGCGCCGCCTGGCGCATCGTGTACACGGTCATGATCGGTGATCATAACCGCATTCGCGCTAAGGGCAACCGAGCTACGTCCGCGTTCGCGGGGCTAAGGGGCCTACGACGCCGTAGGCACGGACGGGTGCACAGCCAACGCCGGCCCCAGCAGCAGGTCGAGCACGGCGACTGCTTGGGGGTCCTGCATGGTGTAGAAGGTGTGAATGCCCTCGCGGCGGGCCTTGATGACCCCCGCCAGGCGCAGCTTGGTCAGGTGCTGGGAGACGGTCGGCTGGTTCGCGCCGCTCATCTCGACCAGGCAGCCGACGAATGACTCGCCCTGGTTTAGGGCGTGCAGGATCTTCAGCCGGGTCGGGTCTGCCAGCAAGCGCAGCAAGGTGGCAACGCGCTCGATGTTGGCCGGATCTGGCGCAGCGAACCCGTCCAAAGATGCGTGCATACGCATACGATAGACGCGTGACAGCCGCCACCTCCGGCACGCGGGCCGAACGGGACGTCGCCGATCGCCGCTCGGCGCATCGCGCAATCGGGGTGTCTGCGGTCGGCTTGCTGCTGACTGGCACCATCGAGTTGGCGCTGGCGGTCTTTACCGGGTCGGTCGGACTGCTCGGCGACGCGTTGCACAACCTCTCGGATGTCTCGACGTCCGCGGTGGTGTTCTTGGGCTTCCGGATCAGCAAGAAGCAGCCTTCCCAGCGCTACCCATACGGCTATGAGCGCGCCGAGGATCTCGTCGGCCTGCTGATAGCACTGGTCATCTGGGGCTCCGCGGTGCTCGCCGGCTACGAGTCCTACCGCAAGCTTGTGGACCACGGCGCGACCAGCAGCGTGTATGTCGGCATGACCGGGGCCGTGCTCGGGATCGTCGGCAACCAGCTGGTGGCTAGGTACAAGTTGCGGGTGGGCCGACAGATCCATAGCGCCACGCTCGTCGCCGACGCCAAGCACTCCTGGCTGGACGCCCTGTCCAGCGCCGGGGCGCTCGGTGGCCTGATCCTGGTGGCTCTTGGTTACCGCTGGGGCGACCCGCTCGCCGGGTTCGCGGTGACCCTATTTATCTGCCACGTTGGCTTCGAGGTGACCCGGGAGGTCACCCACCACCTGATGGACGGCGTCGACGCCGACGAACTTGACGCTGTCCGCGGTGCTGTCGCCGATGTTGCCGAGCTGAGGGTCGTGGGTGTGCGCGGGCGTTGGCTGGGACGAAGCCTGCTGGTAGAGGTCCAGGTGGAGGTCTCCGACCTAGTGACCTTTGCGGAATTCGCCCGGCTGCGGGCGGCCGCCACGCATCGCGTCATGCAGAACCTTCCCGCCGTGCGCGAAGTCCGTTTCGTGCCTGTCGCGCTAGATCGCTAAGTCCTGGGCGACGCAGTCATGGCAACGGCCGAATACCGACAGATGTCCGGTATCAAGGTCAAATCCGGCAGCGTCGCTGACATCCGCGCGGAGCCGGTCAGTGACATCCCGTGGCATGTCCTGGACGCTCCCGCAGCCGCGGCAGACCAGGTGCGCGTGAATGACATGTCCGGTCAGGAAGTAGCTCTTGGGGTCCCCGCCGAGGTGGGCGTGACTAACCAGACCGTGTGCTTCGAGCGTCTCCAGGGTGCGATAGATGGTCGACGGCGTCATGGCGTCGTCATCGCGCGAGGCGTACTCAGCTAGCTGATCAACCGTCGCGTGATGGGTACCCGACAGGCCCTCAAGGACGAGCCGGCGGGCATGGGTGACCCGAAGGCCCCGGTCACGCAATAGCTCCGCGTGGCGCGCCCGGCTGCCGGTTGACACCGTTGGCATCGTCGTCCTCCCTCGGTTCACAACAAGGCTAGTCCGCGGCGAGTGATCCAGAGCCGTCCCCGGACCGGTTGCGAGCCGCCGCAGCCTCCCATCGCGCCTCGACATGGCCGAACCGCCACACCAACAGCGCGGCGGTCCACACCGCCGCGAACATGCCGACGATGATGAACCCGGCTCGGTTAATGTTGAAGTTGCTCGCGTAGTCCCACAGGCCGCCGCGCAGGCCCAGTTGACCGGCCAGCACCTGCATCACTTCCAGGCCGCCGATGAACATCGCCACCAGCACCGACAGGCCGGTGATGGTGATGTTGTAATAGACCTTGCGGATTGGCTTGGAAAAGGCCCAGCCGTAGGCGAAGTTCATGAATGAGCCGTCGGTGGTGTCGAGCAGGCTCATCCCGGCCGCGAACAGGATCGGGAGCGACAGCACCGCCCAGAACGGCAGGCCGCCGACCACGGCCGAGCCGGCCAGCACCAGAAGCGCTACTTCGGTGGCGGTGTCGAAACCGAGCCCGAACAGGATCCCGATCGGATACATCTGCCAGGAGTCGTGCACCCGCCGGGCCAGCGGGCCGAAAAACCGGTTCATCAGGCCGCGGTTGTTGAGCTGGTTCTCCAGCTCGGCGTCGTCATAACGGCCACTACGCAGCTCAAAGAACACCCGCACGATAGAGACGAGGACAACCAAGTTCAGCAGCGCGATCAGCATCAGGAAGGCGCCGGAAACGCTGGTGCCGATGAGGCCGGTGTAGTGGTGCAGGCCGGAGGTATCGGATTTCACCGCGCTGTTCAGGGCACGGATCCCGAAGTTCAACAGGACGGCAAGGGAAAAGACCACGGTCGAGTGCCCCAGGGAGAAAAAGAACCCGACTCCCAACGGGCGTTTGCCCTCGGCCATCAGCTTTCGGGTCGTGTTATCGATCGCCGAGATGTGATCGGCGTCGAAAGCGTGCCGGAGCCCCAGTGTGTAGGCCAGGGTGCCGGTACCGATCCCGAATGTCGTCTTCGCGTCGAGGTGGTACTTGCCAGCAGCCGCCGCGAACAGCAGGCCGAAACCCAACACGTGCAAGACGACTATGAACCCGTACATCGCCGCCAGTCGGCGCCATTCCGCACCGGTCAGGCCTTCCCGAATCCGGGTCAGCCTGCTCTGGGAAGAAACGATTGGCGCGGTCGCCACGGCCATGCGGACTCCTGGGGATCGGACTTGGGGGCGGATCTCCTCCGGGTGCATCCTCTCCCCAGTTGCATGTTGATTGCAACTGCTATGGCTTTCTATTCAGCAGGCCGTCCTCCGGAGGAGCCCACCGTGCGCACCGTCCCTGACCGGGCTCGCGAGTTCTTGAACCTCGACGCCACCACTACGACCTGGCCTCTTCGCGTTCAACGCTCTCCGTCGGGATCGGGCCCGGCCCGGTCGCCCCCCAGGCGGCCCTGCGCCGCGAGCCGTGCATTGGGGCCGCCGCCGGGCCCGCGTAAGACGTAGCCGATGGCCACCGCCGCCAGTGCCCCGAGCACCGGCCCGGCAAAGTAAGGCCAGAGGTGGGTGAAATCGCCGCGGATCAGGTCAGGGCCGAAGGACCGGGCCGGGTTCATCGATGCGCCGCTCACTGGGCTTGACCACAAACCGGCCAGCACGATGTAGGCGCCGACCGCGATAGCCGACAACGGCCCGACGTTCTGCGCGCCGCTGGCGCTCCCCAAGATGGTGCCGACCAGGCCCATCGTCAGTAACGCTTCTATCCCGAAGGCTTGCCCGTCGTTGATGTGGACGCCCGGCAGGGTGGCGCCGAGGTGGCCGATGTCACCGAACAGGGCCCGCAGCACGAGGCAGGCCAACGCCGCGCCAGCGAATTGGACAGTGAGGTAGCCGGGGACGCGCTGCCACGGGAAGTCGCCGCGCAGCGCGAAGGCGACGCTGACCACCGGGTTCAGGTGCGCGCCGGACACCGCGCCGATCGACAAGATGACCGAGGCGACCAGCAGTCCTGGTGCGGCGACCGCCGCAGCTCGGCCGACGCCGCCCTGGCTGGCATCAACCACCGCCCCCCCGGCTCCGACGAGTACCAGTAGGAAGGTGCCGAACAGCTCGGCGAACAGTCGGCGCCATTCGTAGCTCGGGTTGCCGAATTCTTCCTGGTGTCGGTGTTCGTGGTCGAGCAGTGCCTTGAGCACCAAACTGTTGCGTTCCCCCGCCGCGTCGTGGGTCATGGCCGGCCACGTTACGCACGGCCCTTCGCTGCCAGCGGGCTAACCCGGCTGCGACTGCATGGTTCCGCGCGGCAGGCTCGGGTGGCCCACGTGATGTCCCGCGTCTCGGCAGGAGTCTCGCATCCAACGCTGCGCATGGAGCACAGTGGGCGTGCCGTCGAGCAGGCCGATAGGGAGGGCAATGGTGGCCAACGACCCGCCTGAGACCACGAGGAGAAGCGCGCCCCGCTTGGCTCCAGCGGACGGCCGCGCCACGATCCGGCGTTTCGCCGCTACTGGTCGGCCCACCCGATCAGCGCACGGCTGGTTCGAGCACGCCGGGTCCTTCGCCATCTAGTATCTGCAAGTTGTCGCGGGGCGCCAGGAGCGCCGTGGGGGTTGAGCGTACTGACGAAGACCTTACGGAGTGCTACGAATGGCTATTCGAAACCTCGCCAGGGAGGACCACATGACCGAACCCCGCGAACATCCCGAGACGCACAGCCACGAACACGAACACGAAAGCGAGAGCCACGAGCACGCCCACGATCGGCATGATCACGACCACGTCGAGCATGAACATGAGCACCAGGCCGGCCAGGATGACACGCACTCCCATCCGCACGCGCACGAACCCGGTCAGGAAGACGACCACACTCACTAGCGGTACGGGGGATCTGCGAATCCGATGCATGAGATGGGCATCACCCAGGACGTGATCGCCGCGATCCGTGACCGGTTGCCCGACGCCGACGTGGTTCGGGTCAGGCTGGAGATCGGCAAGCTCGCCGGGGTCATGGCCGACTCGGTGCGCTTTTGTTTTGACGCAGCCAGCGCCGGGACGCCACTACAGGGCGCCACGCTGGAGATCGACGAGCCGGCCGGCCGGGCCCGGTGCCGGGAGTGCGGGGTGGCCAGGGAGTTGCCCGACCTCATCCTGCTCTGCAGCTGTGGTAGCGCCGACCTGGAGATCCTGACCGGTACCGAACTGCTCATCAAAGAAGTCGAGGTTGCCTGAAATGTGTGCCACATGCGGCTGCTCTGACGAGCCCCAGACGACGATTACCGACGTGAGGACCGGGGCGCACAGCCACCCTGGGCAGGGCAACGGCCACACCCACGAACCCGGCGAGCGCCACACCCACAGCCACGAGCCGCAGCCGCGCCTTTACCAGGACGAGGCACGGCCCAGCAGCCGGATCATCTCCTTCGAGCAGGAGGTGCTGGCCAAAAACGACCTGCTTGCCACGCGTAACCGCGGCTGGCTGGCGGCCAGGGGGGTCCTCGCGGTCAACCTGATGAGCTCGCCCGGCGCCGGCAAGACCACCCTGCTTGAACGCACCATTCGCGACCTGGACGGCCAATTCCCGATGGCCGTCGTGGAAGGCGACCAGGAGACGCTCCTCGACGCCGAACGGATCCGCGCGACGGGAGCGCCCGTCCTGCAGATCAACACCGGCTCCGGCTGCCATCTCGACGCCGCGATGCTCGCCGGCGCCCTGCAGACACTCGATCCCGTCAGGGGTTCGGTGCTGTTCGTCGAGAACGTCGGAAACCTGGTCTGCCCCGCCCTGTTCGACCTCGGCGAACGCGCCAAGGTGGTGATCATCTCGGTAACCGAAGGCGCCGACAAGCCGCTGAAGTATCCGCACATGTTCCGCGCCGCGGACCTGCTGGTTGTCAACAAGACCGACCTCGTGCCCTACGTCGATTTCGACGTTGCTCGCTGCGTGGCCTACGCCAAACAGGTGAACCCGCGCATCACGGCGCTGGAGGTCTCGGCAACTGCGGGTGACGGCCTGGACGGCTGGTACGGCTGGTTGCGCGCCGAGGTAGCCGCCGCGGTGCCCTGAGACCTACCGGGTTCATTCAGCAGCGCACCAGCACCTCGTTCAGTTCCTTGCGCCGGATCGCAGGGACCTGCGCACCCGGCGCTGGCCAGCCGACCGGGATCATCACGAACGGGCGCTCCTCCGGAGGCCGGCCGAGTGCCTCATTCAGCCAGCGCATCGGGCTCGGCGTGTGCGTCAGGGTCGCCAGGCCGGCCTGGTGCAGTGCGGCGATTAGAAAGCCGACCGCGATGCCCACCGATTCTTTGACGTAGTACGGCTTTGGCGAGGACGGACCCTTGTGAACCTCGAACACTACGATCAGGTACGGCGCGATCTCGAGGAACGGCTTGCGCCAGTCGGTGCCTAGCGGCGCCAGCGCGGCGAGCCATTCGTCGGAGCCACGGTTCGCGTAGAAGCGGCGTTCCTCCTGCTCGGCGCCGGCCCGTAGCCGCGCCTTGATCGCGGGATCAGTGACGATGACGAACCGCCAGGGCTGCAGGTTGGCGCCGCTTGGTGCGGTGGCCGCCGTCGCTATCGCGTCCTGGATCAGTTCGAAGGGCACCGGGTCGGGGGAGAAGTCGCGGACGGTGCCGGCTCGGTGTGATGACGGTCGTTGCACGACATGCGGGCACGCTACGGGCTGCTACTGGGCTGGGACCGGGCGCAGGGTGGCCGCGGCGTCCGCCCGGAATTGAACGCCCAGGCCCGGCGTCTCGCGCGGTGCCACCATGCCGCCCTTGATCGCGGGCAGCTCCTCGAACAGATCGTCCCACCAGCCGGGCATGTGCTCCACGATGAGGGCCCCGCTGCAGGCAGCGAGCAGGTGCACGCTGGTCTCCAGGAACAGGTGGTTGGAGACCGGGACCCCGGCGAGTTCGGCTGCGGTAGCTGCGCGCAGGAAGCCGGTCGGGCCGCCGCAGTGCTGCAGGTCCGGCATCAGGACGCTGGCTGCCCGCGCTTCGATCAGTGGCCGTAGCCCCTCGGCGCCGAACACGGTTTCCCCGGCGGCAACTGGGGTGCGTAGTCGGCCAGCAAGCTCGGCCATGCCGCTCACGTCATCGACCGGCAGCGGCTCCTCGATCCAGAACAAGCCCAGGTCATCCAGGGCGTACGTGGCCGCGCGAGCCGTCAACCGGGTCCAGCCCTGGTTCGCGTCGACCAGCAGTTCGGTGCCGGGATCGAGTGCCTCCCGGACTGCCGCGACCCGCGCCAGATCCGAGCGCCAGTCACTCGCGCCGACGCGCATCTTGTAGTGGCCGAACCCGTCGGCCTGCGCGGCGAGGGCCTCCTCGACCAGCTCCTCGACTCGCAGCGACAGCCAGCCGGGCTGGGAGTAGACGGGCAGCGGACGCCCCGAGCCGCCGAGCAGGCGATAGAGCGGAAGCCCGGCGCCGCGGGCGTGCAGGTCCCAGAGGGCGGTGTCGATCGCGGCCAGCGCGAGAAGGCCGATCCCGGTCTGGCCGGTGAGGTTGAGCCGCACCCGAAGCTGCTCCCACAAAAGCCGCGGGGCTCGTGCGCGTGGACTCCACCCGGATCGTCGCGGCAACCACACTCGCGGCCGGGTACCTGCGCCGCAGCTCATCGACATGCTCGACGCCGTTGAGGAGCGGGACCAGCAGTGCCTCGGCTAGTACCTGCGGCGGCACCCTGTCCAGTGCCTGCGTGAGCTGGGTGGATTTCACGGTGACCAGGCACATCCACCGGGTCATCCAGGCGTTCGGCCGCCGCGACCGGCACCGACAGCTCGCCGAAGCGCTCACTGGAGATCCGCAGCCCGCGTTCACGCAGCGTCGCAACCGTACCTGCTCCGGCCAGGCAGGTGACGCTGTCGCCGGCGACCGCGAGCAAGCCGGCAAGCAGTCCGCCGACGCCGCCGGGGCCGAGCACGGCAACGCGCAGCGCCCCGGCCTCATCCGGCGATGGCACCAGCCCGGCCTCATCCGGTGATTGCGCCGGCATTGATACTTCGCGGGCGCCGGGCGTTGCTGACCGGTCGGCGGGCATGGGTCACCTTTCTTGGGCCGACGCCGGCGCCCGGGGGCGGCCGGCGAGGTGCGAGTCGACGTGCGCGAGGGCCATATCGAGGGCTAGCTCCAGCGGACGGGTGCTGCGCCGGATCTGCGCCAGCAGCAACCCCCCCTGCACCGCGGTCATCACCTGCTCGGCGAGGGCATGCGGGTCGGCGTCCGGCCGCAGCCGCCCCCGGCTGCGCATGTCGGTGAGGCCCTCGACCAGGTAGGCCTCCCATCGGGTGAAGGAAGCCGTCAGGTCCTGGCGCGCGCCCGGATTGGTCTCGACGAGCTGGCTGGCGAGCGATCCGATCGGGCAACCGCCGACGCATCCTCGCTGCCCCTGCAGGCTGACAAGCCGGTCACGCCAGCGGCGCAGGCCTGCCATCGAGTTCAGCCGTTCGAGGTAGGGGCGTTGGGCGTCGAGCACCCGGTCGGTCTGCCGCGCGATCACGGCCCGGACGAGGTCGTCTTTGCCGGTAAAATAGTGGTAGAGCTGGGACTTGCTGGTGCCAGTGGCGGCCAGGATCTCATCAAGGCTGGTCCCGCCGACACCGCGTTCGAAGAACATGTCGGCGGCCGCCTCGACCAGCCGGGCCCGCGTGGCGAGGCCGCGCGATGTCAAGCGGGCCTGCTCCCGAACGGCTGTCACCCGGTCACCCTACAGCCAAAGTGGACTTGACAGTCCACTCTGGATGGCCTACGAATGGACTAACCAGTCCATCTAGCGGTAGGAGAGAGCCCGCATGTCCCGGTTGGAGAACGGCGAGAAGTTTCCGCACCTTGAGGTCCCCGCTGTCGGGGGTGGGACGATCACGTTGCCCGATGAACTGCGGGGCCACTTCGGTGTTGTCCTGGTCTACCGCGGCTCATGGTGCCCGTACTGCAACGCGCAGCTGGCCGGCTTTCAGCGGGCCAAGGAGGCACTCGAAGCCCAGGACATCAAGGTGGTGGCGCTGTCCGTCGACGACGAGGCGACCAGCACCGCCCTGGTGGAAAAACATCACCTCGCCTTCCCCGTCGGCCACAGCGCCGACCGGGACGCGGTCGCCACGACCCTCGGGTCCTACGTGAATGACGAGCCGCGTTACCTGCAGTCCACCGGGTTCGTGCTGGCCCCCGACTCCAGCGTCCTCACGGCGGTCTACTCCAGCGGCGCTATCGGCCGCCTCGTCGCTGACGACGTCGTCGGACTCGTCAAGCACGCCCGCCAGCAGGCGTAGCCGGCCGGAAAATGGCCTGATCCCGACGCGCTGCGGCAGACGAAAAGGTGGGCACCGGGGGCGCTGAGGCCTGACGTGCGAGGGTAGGCATGCTGGGCCTGCGCCCGGACGTCAGCGACGGCCAAACGTCGATGGGTAAGGGGATCGCGATGCCTGGCCTACTGCGATGAGTGGGATCGCGATCGGCGACCACGCCTTGCTGTCCGACTGCCGCTCGTCGGCGCTAGTCGCGGGCGGCTCGGTGGAGTGGCTGTGCTTTCCCCGCTTTGACAGCTCACCGGTGTTCGCGCGGCTGCTGGATGATCGGGCCGGGCACTTCATGCTGCGTCCCGCCGATCTGTCGGCGACCGCCCGGCGGCGTTACCTGCCGCAGGGCCTGGTGTTGGAGACAACCTGGACGTGCGACACCGGCGAGCTCGTGGTGCTGGACGCCATGGCGCTGGGCGAGCATGAACGCGGTCACCAACTGGGGCGATCCTCACCCGGCGTGCTGCTACGCAGCGCGCACTGCACGGCAGGGTCGGTGCAACTGGTCTGGGAGTACGCCCCACGCCCGGAGTTCGGGCTGATCTACCCGCAGCTGAGCGCGGTAGAAGGCGGCGTCATCTCCGACGGCGGGGCGACCGTGATGCTGCTGTCCACCGACGCCCTATGGACCGTGCAGGCCTCTACCGTCAACGGGACCGGCCGGCTGGCCGAGGGTGAGCGGCTGGCCTGGGCACTCGAGCAGACCGACGCCTGGGGTGACTCGTCCGGACGGTGGGACCCGCGCCGGATCCACACGCGGCTCGGCGAGACGGAGAAGGCCTGGCAGAGCTGGTCGCAGTTGCATCAGCATTACGAGGGCCCGCTGCGCTCGCTGGTTTACCAGAGCGGGGTCGTGCTGCAGGGGTTGAGCTACGCCCGCAGCGGCGCGCTCATCGCTGCTGCTACCACGAGCCTGCCCGAGGGAGTCGGCAGCGGCCGCACCTGGGACTACCGGTTCAGCTGGGTCCGGGATGCCAGCATGACAATGCGTGGGCTGTGGGTTGCGGCCTGCCCGGACGAGGCCGCCGGGTTCTTCACCTTCCTGGCGCGCGCCGCCGCCACCGCCCTGGACCGTGATCTGCACCTGCCGATCATGTTTGGGGTGGGCGGCGAGCGTGACCTGTCCGAACGGGAGATGCCGCACCTGTCCGGCTGGCGGGACAGTGCCCCGGTGCGGTCCGGTAACGGCGCGTGGAATCAAATCCAACTCGATGTGTACGGTGCCCTCCTCGACGCCGCCTTCGTGCTGCGCGAGCAGCTGGGTGAGCTTGATGCGCCTACCCGCAAGTTCCTGACCGCCGCGGTGGAGGCGGCCGCGTCCCGCTGGCAAGACGAAGACCAGGGGATCTGGGAGATCCGCGGTCCGGGCCGCCCCTACCTGCATAGCAAGCTCATGTGCTGGGTGGCGTTGGACCGCGGGGTGCAGCTGGCCGACCAGCTGGGCGCGACTGAGGCGGTGGGCCGCTGGTCGGCGGTGCGCGAGCAGATCCGCGAGGCCATTTGCGAGCATGGATGGAACCCCGACGTCGGTGCGTTCACCCAGAGCTTCGGGAGCAGTGAGCTGGACGCCTCAGCCCTGCTGGTGGCCCTGGTCGGGTTCTTGCCGGGCGATGACCCGCGGGTCGCCTCGACCGTCGAGGCCGTGCGCAAGGGCCTGTCCGACCCGCACGGTCTGATCTACCGGTACCGGGCCGATGACGGCATGAGCGGCGAAGAGGGGCCGTTCCTGCTGTGCACGTTCTGGCTGGCCGAAGCACTCGCCGCCATCGGTCGGGTGGGGCCGGCCGAGCAGGTGCTGCGGCTCGCCGCCAGCTATGCAAACGACGTCGGCCTGCTCGCCGAGCAGGTCGACCCGGCCAGCGGTGAGTTGTTGGGCAACTTCCCGCAGGCGTTCAGCCACCTTGGCCTCGTGCTCGCCGCGCAGGCTGTCGCCGACGCGCAAGGGGCCGGGGCCGCCGCCCCGGCGCCGCGCGCCGCCGACGGCGCCTGATCCGTGGGGCGCCTGTTACCAGCGGTTGTAAGGCCAGGGGGCGCCGGAGTAACGCTCGATCACCGGGCCGCTGGGCGTCGGTACCGCGCCGAACAGGCCGGCATCGACGTCAAGGATCCGCGGCGATCCGAGCGCGTGAAACGGGTCGTCGGCCAGCGCATGCAGCTCGTCGGGTTGGTCCATCCGAGCGATCGTCAGGGCGCCGGCGAGGTGGGTGGCGTTTGCGGTGAGGGTGCTCACCGCGGCGGGGCGGCCATCGCGAAGGACGCGTCGTCGGACCTGGACCGCCGTCGGGTCGTCGGCGAGTGGGCGCGCCCGCTCGGGAAGGATCAGCAGGGACACCCGGCAGCGGCCGCCAGTGGGGTCGAGCAGCCGCTGGTCGACGCGAAGTGCCTGTGGGTGCGGCCGCCTGGCGCTGGTCCACGTGCATAGCCAGCCGATCGGGTGTCCGGCCGCCGTTGCCTGCCCGCACGCGTCACCGTCGGGTTGGCGTAACAGCGCCAGCCAGGCGTTCACGACGGCTGCCAATCGGGACGCAGCGAACGGGTGACCTCGCGCAGGTCGCGGTGCAACTCGTCGCGGGTCGGTCGCCCCCAGTACCAGTAGCCGTTGTAGCTGGTGTGCACCCGTAGGTCGGGGGTCAGCACCAGGCAGGTCGGGAGGTAGGGATGGTGCACCGTGTCGGCGGTTTCCCGCAGCCCGAGGGCGTCGAGGTAGCGCCGGTCGGCGTCGGACAGGAACGTCCAGCGCGCATCGAGCCCGGCCCGGAAGGCGGCGAGCACCTGCGGGGGATCGACGCTGACACTGACGAACCTGGCGTAGGCGACTTCGGCGTCGGCTTGCAACTCGACCAGACGCCGGAAGAACTGCCGTTCCTTGGGGCACCACCAGCCCCGGAAGAACTGCAGCACAACGGGATCTTCACCTACGATCTGCGAGAGTTGACGCGGCTGCCCGGCGGCATCGAGCAGTTCGAGGTCGGGGACCTGGCCGCCGGGGGCCAGGGCCTCGATCACGCAGGTTGCCCTACGCGTTGCCGGTTCGGGGCACGCATGGTGGCTCCTATTGTCGGGTGTTGGTCAGGTGTGGCGCAGGATTTCGCGTTTGAGAGCGACCCGGAATCGGGCGAGCTTCGAGCGGCGTAGCTGCTGCTGGCGGGCCTGTATCTGCTGGCCCAGTGCTTCGAGTTTGGCCTCACCCAGTGCTTGCGCCTGGGGGAACATCTCGCGTTCTTCCTCACCGGCATGCTGGTCGAGTTGCGCCTTGAGCGCGCCCAGCTCAATGGCGAACCGCGGGCTGGCCGGGTCGGTGCGTAGCGCCGCCGCGAAGCGGTCGTCGATCTGGCGGTGCTCGGACAGCGAGATCGCGATCAAGGGGCTGACGTTGCGCACCGCGGGATAGAACAGCTCGTCCTCGAGACGTACGTGCACCGACAGCTCGCGGGTGAGCTCGTTCAGCAGCTGCCGCCGCTGGTTGGCGTCATCGCACGAGGTGGCTTCCAACCGGCCAAGCAGACCCCGAAGCCGGTTGTGGTCGTCGATGAGCAGCTGGTCAGCGTGCAAGGCCGGCTCCTGTTTGCTCGGGAGCAGCGCCGCGTCGTTGGCCCTGCGCCGCTGCGCCGCGGTGGGCGAGCTCCTCATCGGGAGTTCGGCGGCGTAGCTCGATCTGGCCGTCGCGCAGCCTGGTCTGATAGCAGGGCAGCGGGGCGACCGCCGGTCCGGCAACGACGGCGCCGGTGCCGACGTCGAATCGTGATCCGTGCCATGGGCAGACCAGGGTGTTCTCGTAGAGCCAGCCGTCGACCATCGGCGCACCGAGGTGCGGGCAATGCTCACCGACCGCCACGACCTGCCCCTCGTGTCGAAGGAGAATCACTCCGACGCCGCCGGCCTGGACATGGGTCGGGACGCCTTCGGGCAGGTCTCGGTCCGGTAGGACTGCCACGAACCTCGGTGGCTCCAAGCCGTGGTCGCTGTGATCCACCCCGATCTGATGGCGGTGCACCAGGGTCCCACCCAGGTGCCCGCTGGCGAGGACCATGAGATAGCCCACGCCGCTCGCCAACTGTCCGCGGCGCTGCCGGCCGGGCCGCCGCGAGCGCCAGGACGAGGTGAACAGCCCCAGGGCGCAGACGTTGAGTAGGCCGTGCACCAAGCCGCTGCGCCGGGGCCGGTCGTGGGTGTACTGCCAGTCCGCCAGGCCCGTGAGCGACGCCGCCAGACCCCCGACGATGCCGACGCCCACGCATGCCCGCGCCGTTTGCCCGGACCGGACGGGGCGACCCTGCAGCAGCTCGACACTGTCGAGGACGATGGCCGCGCCCCAGGCCCCGAGTGGAATGTTGTTCAGGACCGGGTGCAGCGGCTCACCCAGCCGGGTGCCGTGCAGGGCATTGCGGACCTGCTCGGCGCGGCCGCCGAGCAGGTTGAGCCCGAACCCGAGCACGTGCTCGATTCGGTAGCTGGGCGTGTCCAGCCATTCTTGACGTTCAATTGCAGCCACCGCGCCTTCCGCGCGGCGCCGGGATAAGGCGCGTCCTGCCATCGGTTTTCCGCAGCCTTCCTTAGGGATGTACCTGACGCTAGAGCGGAGCTTGTGGGAGCAGCGGACCGGATTGATAACGGGTTGGTGACATTTGGTCGGTGCCACCGGCCATCACCTGCTCGAGTCGGCGAGGGGGTGCGGCTAGCGAGTGGCCCGGGGCAACGCCCTGCTGCCGGCGACGATCCCGGCGGCGACGAGGGCCTGGAAGCCGAAGACGACGAGGGCGGCATTGAGGGCGCCCAGCCGGAGCGGCGAGGACAGCTGAACGTAGAGCGTGCCGAGAGTCGCCACCCCGAGCGCGAGCGAGGTCTGCTGCGTGGTGGTCAACACGCCGCTGCCGGCGCCGGCCATCTCGACCGGTACATCCGACAGGACGACCCGAAACAGCGGGCTCATCACCAGACCCTGCCCGGCGCCCATGATCGCCAGGCCAGGCAGCAATTCGCTCAGGCGCACGCGCGGCCACCAGGTCAGCAGCGAACCGACCAGGACGACCAGCCCGACCAGCTGCACGACTCCACCCGCGCCGATCACCCGGCGCCCGAAACGGGCTACTAGCGAGGTGGTCGCCAGCGACGCGAGGAGGAACGCCAGCGCCATGGGTGCTAACGCGAGCCCGCTCGTTGGCGACCTCGACCTCGTGCCATTCGACCAGCGCAATACCCTGTGGCTGGCCTTCACCAGCCCGACGATGCGGGCTGCGCTGCCGGACTGGGACGAGGCAGTACGGCGCATGGTCGGTCAGTACCGCGCGGCCATGGCAGATCACGTCGTCGAGCCCGCGTGGAAGTGCCTGATCAAGCGCCTGCAGGAGGCCGCGCCCGAGTTTGCCGCGATGTGGCAGCGCCACGACATTGCCGCCCCGGAGAACTTGACCAAGCGCTTCTCGCACCCGCAACTCGGCGCGCTTCGGTTCGGCTACACCAACCTGTGGCTGGCCCAGCGGATCGGCGTCCGCCTGGTCACCTACACCCCCGCGGATGAGCACACCACGATCGCCATTGGGCAGGCTGATGACACCTCGCCGCGCAGTATCGTGCTGGGCCGCTGACGGCTCGTACAATCTCGATCTTCAGCGACATCAGTCAATCCTGAGTATAGTTCCGACATGTCGGCGACGCGGCTTTTGGTACTCGGTGTCATTCGGATCATGCAGCCCGTGCACGGCTATGACGTGCGACGCGAACTATTGACGTGGCGCCTGGAGGAGCTGGCCAACGTCAAGCCGGGCTCGATTTACAGCGCCATCCGCACCCTGGAGCGGGACCGCTGCATTTCCGTGTCGTCCCGCGAGAGCGAAGACAACCGGCCAGAACGAACCGCGTACATCCTCACCGGTGAGGGGGAGAAGGAGTTTCACCTGTTGCTGCGCCAGGCCTGGTGGAATGTCGGGCAGGTCGCCGAGCCGCTCGTACCAGCCCTGTGCCTGATGCTTTTCTTGCCCCGAGAGGAGTTGATCGGGGCACTGCAGGCCAGGGTCGGCCAGCTGCACGGGCAGCTGTCCTCGATGGCGTTCACCCGCGATTCGATTGCCGACGGCGCTACCGGAGCCGATGGCGATATTCCCGAGCATGTGCGCGAGATCTTGGACTTTGTCGCCGGCCGGACCCGCGCGGAACTCGACTGGACCCGCGGCCTGACCCGCCGGCTTCGCGAGGGGGCCTATCAGTTCGCGGGGGAGGCCGGCTTCCCCCAGCCGGGACCTGGTCAAGGGATACGCCGCATCGAAGGATAGTCAAGCTTGACTGTCGCGTTGGCGTGTGTCACGGTCGCCGTCTACGAAAGGGGACACCGTGATTACAGCCCGCGGCCTCAGCCGCCGGTTTCGCACCAAGGGCGGCGAGGTCGATGCGGTCAGGGCCATCGACGTCGAGGTGGGAGAGGGAGAGATCGTCGGCCTGCTCGGCCCGAACGGTGCCGGCAAGACGACAACGCTCCGGATGCTCACCACCTTGCTGGCCCCGAGCGCCGGGTCGGCCACCGTCGCCGGGCACGACCTCGTCCGAGAGCCGCGCGAGGTGCGTCGCCAGATCGGATACGTCGCGCAGGTCGGCGCCCCCCCCTCGGCCGGCACCGTCGTCGATGAGGAGCTCATCACCCAGGCCCGGCTGCAAGGATTGTCGAAGGCCGACGCGGTGGGACGGCTCGCAGTGGTCGCGCCCCGCCTCGCTCTCGGCGGGTTGGAGGGCAGGGCGCTCTCGGAGTTATCCGGCGGCCAGCGCCGCCGCTTCGATGTGGCGCTCGGCCTGATGCACTCGCCCCGGCTGATCTTCCTGGACGAGCCGACCGCCGGTCTGGACCCGCAGAGCCGGGCGAACCTATGGGAACACATTCGCTCGCTGCGAGACGATTCCGGCGTCACCGTGATGTTGACCACGCACTACCTTGACGAGGCGGACGCACTTGCCGACCGGATCCTGGTGATGGACGACGGCCGCGTCGTCGCTGATGACACCCCCGAGGCGCTGAAGGCCCGTATCGCGGGGGACGTTGTGACGCTCTCCTTCGACGTGGCCACGGCCGAGGACCTGCCGCGTGCCGCCGCGGCGGCGCAGCGGGCCACCGCGGTACGCGATGTGGCGATTGCCGGTTCCGACCTGGTCGTGACGGTGGAGAAGGGTGCCGTCGCGGTGGCGCCGCTGCTTCGCGCGATGGACACCGCCGGCCTCGCGCTGGCCTCGGTCAACGTCAGCCGCCCGAGTCTCGATGAGGTCTTCCTCACCCTGACTGGGCGCTCGCTGCGCGAGCAGCAGCAGGTCATGCCCAGCCCCTCCGACGCCCGAGTGTCGGTGCGCGCCTAATCCCACGTCTCACCCCCGGAGCCTTCAATGCCTACTGAAACCCTCGTCGTCTTCCAGCGCCAGATGCGCATCCTGCTGCGCAACCCGGTGTGGGTGTTCTTCGGCCTGACCCAGCCGATTCTCTACCTCGTGCTGTTCGGCCCGCTGCTCAAGCGGGTGTCGGGGGCCGGCCTCGGCGGTAACGCCTCCTGGTCGATCTTCGTGCCGGGGTTGCTGCTGCAGCTGGCCATCTTCGGCGCCGGCTTCGCCGGCTTCGGGATCATTCAGGAACTCCGGGAGGGGGTCATCGACCGCCAGCGGGTCACTCCGGCCCGACGTGTCTCGCTCATCCTCGGCCGCACGCTGGGCAACGTCGTCACCATCGGGGTGCAGGGCGTCGTGCTCGTGCTGGTCGCCCTCCCCTTCGGGCTGCGCGCGTCTTGGGACGGCATCGCCGCCTCGCTCGTGCTGGTCTGCCTGCTCGCGCTCGGCGTGTCGGCGGCCTCCTACGCGATGGGCTTGATCCTCAAGGAGGAGGACTCGTTCGCGCCGTTCATCCAGGGAGTGTCACTTCCCCTGCTGCTGCTCTCCGGCGTCCTGCTGCCGATGTCGTTGGCCCCGACCTGGCTTCGCCGGCTCTCGCAGGTCAATCCCCTCACCCACGTCGTCGACGCGACCAGGGCGCTGTTCCACGGCGAGTTCGCGGTTTCCAGCGTGGCATGGGGGACGGGCGTCACCCTGGCGCTCGCGGCCCTGCTCGCCTGGTGGGGGACCCGCACCTTCCAACGCAGCAGCGCCTGAGTCTGCGCGCCGCACCGGGAATGCCGGGCCAGCATCGTGTGGTTATAGTGATGTCCGCACGGATGTACGGCCTTAGGGGTGAGATTGCAATGAAGCGACCAGCAGCGGCCCAGTGCTCCGCGACCGCTCCGCAGCCGGGGTTACCCAGCTGCGGAACCGGACCGGGGGCACGGCTGCGTTTTGTGGTGGGTGAGCTTGCCAGCTGGCGGCGGGGCCGGCGCCGTGCGCTCCACCGTGAACTGCCCGCTGTGACGGAGGACCGGTGATGGTGCTCGTCGATGCCATCGGCCGGAGCCTGGCGGAGGCGTTCGGCATGTTTTGGGAGACGCTGTGGGCGTTGGTGTTGGGCTTTGGGCTCTCCGGCGCCGTGCAGGCGTTCGTGTCCCGTGCCCGGATGCAGGCGGCGCTCGGCGATCACCGTCCGCGCACCGTGGCGAAGGCCTCGTTCTTCGGGGCGATCAGCTCCTCGTGTTCCTACGCTTCCGCTGCGCTGGCGAAGTCGTTGTTCGCTCGCGGCGCGGATTTCACCGCGGCCATGATCTTCATGGTCGCCAGCACCAACCTGGTCATCGAGTTGGGCATCGTCTTGTGGCTGCTGATCGGCTGGCAGTTCGCCTTGGCCGAATTCGTGGGCGGCACCATAATGATCATTTTGTTAGCAGTGGTGCTGCCCAGGGTGATCCCGGCCGGCTGGCTGGGGCGGGCCCGCGAGGTGCTCGACGAGGGCCCGGCCGCAGCCGATGAGCATCAGCATGGCGAGGAGGCGGTCAGCGCCGATCCGGACGAGACGGCCGTGCAGAGCAGGGTCCGGACCCGGGCCGGCTGGTCGGACGCCGCCGGCTACACCATCAGTGACCTCAGCATGCTGCGCAAAGAGCTGCTCGTCGGGTTCCTGATCGCCGGGTTCTTGTCCAAACTGGTCCCGACCGGATTCTGGCGAAGCATCTTCCTGACCGGGCACGGCTTCGGCTCCAGCCTGGAGAACGTCATCCTCGGCCCCTTTCTGGCGATCATCAGCTTCGTCTGCTCGATCGGCAACGTCCCGCTGGCCGCGGCCCTCTGGCAGGGCGGCATTTCCTTCGGCGGCGTCGTGTCGTTCATTTTCGCCGACCTGATCACCCTGCCGCTGCTGCTGATCTACCGTAAGTACTACGGCGCCCGGATCACGGTGCGCCTGCTCGCGGTCATGTGGGCGGTGATGAGCATCGGCGGCCTGCTCACCGAGTACCTGTTCAAGCTGGTGCACATCCCGGCCCCCGCCCGGCCGACGACCATCGCTCAAACCGGTGTGCACCTGGATTACACCAGCGTCCTGAACGTCATCAGCTTGCTGGTGTTCGGCTACCTTTACTACCTATATCGCAACCGGGAACGGTTCGGTGGGGGCACCGGCTACGCCAAGGATCCCGTCTGCGGCATGCAAATCGAGACCCAGCATGCCCCCGCAACCGCCTCTGCGGGCGGCAGCACCTTCTACTTCTGCTCCGAGGGCTGCCACGCCAAGTTCACCGCTGACCTCGAGCCGCACCAGCTTGGTCAGCGCGCCTCCATCAAGGAGAGACGTTGACATCCGCTGCCGACACGCACGCCCATCCGATCAACGCCGAGCGAGTCGCGCACGCCCGGGACCGGCTGCTCAGCGCGGATGAGGCCGGCCGGCTCACCGGGCTGCTGTCACTGATGGCCGACCCCATCCGGCTGCGGATTCTCTATGCCCTCGACGTCAGCGAGGAACTCTGCGTGGGAGACCTCGCCCTCGCGCTCGACGTCAACGAGGACCAGACCAGCTATGCCCTGCGCCTGCTGCGCAGCGCCGGTCTGGTCATCGCCCACAAGCAAGGCCGTGTCGTCTACAACCGGCTCGCCCCGGACTTCCCCACCCCACTACGCGAACACTGCCTGCGCCAGCTCGTGGCGCTCTCGCGTGCCACTGCCCGCGTCGATGACGACCTCACCTGACGTCGACCCCGAATCGCACACCGAACCCGGCTGGGCCCGGCTGCGGGCGGCATTCGCCGGGTCCGGCTACCGGCGGCTGTGGGCCGCCAGGACCGTCTCCCAGTGGGGTGACGTGTTCAACACCGTTGCGCTGTCCCTACTGATCTACCGCCTCACCGGCAGCGGGGTAGGGGTAAGCGGCGTTGTGGTTGCTGAGATCGTGCCGGTGCTGTTGCTGGCGCCGGTTGCTGGAACGCTGATTGACCGCGCCAACCCGGTCCGGGTGATGATCGGCGCGGACCTGATCCGGGCCGGTCTGATCGCCGTCCTGGCGGTGCGGCACACCAGCTCAACGCTGGTGTATGCGGTCGCGTTCGGGATGGGCGCCGGTGCCGCGTTCTTCAACCCGGCGGCGGGGGTGGTGCTCCCTTCCCTGCTCAAAAAGGGCGACCTGGTGGCCGCGAACAGCGGGATCTGGACGGCCGCCGTACTCTCCCAGATCGCCCTGGCCCCACTTGCCGGGCTACTTGTCGCGACCGGTGGCTACGGCGCCGCTTTCACGATCAATGCGGCCTCGTTCGGGCTGTCCGCGCTGGCGCTCGCCCGGCTCCCAGCCCCGGCCACACGGCCGGCGATCGGGCGGCGGCATCTGCTCGCGCAGGCCCGCGCGGGCTTCCGCGTGATCACGAGCGACGGCACGCTGCGGGCACTGGCCGCCGGACAACTGCTGGCTGCCCTGTCGGCCGGAGCGACCAGCGCCCTGCTCGTCGTTCTGGCGCGGGGGCGCCTGGGCCTGGCCCCGTCGGGCTACGGCTTGTTGTTGGCTGCCATCGGCGTCGGCGCAGCCAGTGGCCCACTGCTGCTGCTGCGCCTTTTCGGCAGCCGGCAACAGCCACTTTTCGTGTTCGGCTCCTACGCCCTGCGCGGCGTCGTTGATCTGGCCCTGGCCGCCACGACCTTCCTGCCCGTCGCGCTCGTGGCCCTCGCCCTTTACGGGCTCGGGACCAGCACGGGTGCGGTTAGCTTCAACGCCCTCTTGCAAGCGCAGGCCCCGGAACAGGCGCGTGGGCGGGTGTTCGCCACGATGGACGTGCTGTGGCAGGCCGGCCGGCTCACCAGCCTCGCTGTCGGCGCCGCCGTCGCCGACACACTCGGGATCCCAGCCGTCTACCTGCTCGGGGGCATCCTGCTGCTCCTCGCGGCTGCTGTCGGCGGCCTCACCCGGCTGGCCGAATTACCCGCGGATGCTTGAGGATGCTGCTACGTCGTCGCGCAGGTCGACGGTGTCGGTACGGTCCGCCGTGGTTTCGGTGGCGTGGGGCTTGTCCGCGGATGAGGGGCGCAACTCCCAAAGGCCCCATGCGCCGAGCAGAACGGCGAAGGTGACCCCGTGGAAGATCCAAGAGGGCACGTTGTGCGCGTAGTTGTGGACCAGGATGACCGCCAGGGAGACGACTATCCCGACCGGCCCAGCCGCGATACCGGCCCCGAAGCGCAGCCCGAGGGCAATCAGCACACCGATGACGGCGGCGATCTCATAAAGGATCTTGCTGTCGATGGTTGTCACCCCGTGCACCCCCAGCAGCACGGAGATGCCCCAGCAGGTGGTGATGATGCCAGGGGCCCAAAGGGCGCCCTTACGGCCGGCGACGAGGGCAGCGGCGAGGTAGGTCAGCCCCACGATGAGGGGGGTGTAGTAAAAAGCGAGGGCTTGCCGCTCAATGACCAGTTCCATCGTTAACGCTCCCGCCAACAGTGCGAGCGCGCTGCGCCGCCGGCTGTTGAGGAAGGTGCTGTGCACGCTCGGGTGCGTGGCTGTCGCTGTCATTGTCGGCTCCTCGTGGACCTGGGCGGTCGGTGCTTGTCAGGAAAGCACAGCATTCCGTGCGTGACCAGGGCTGACGCAGATGTTACCTGGTAGATGTGTGGCGCGGATAGCGGGGATGTGCCCCGGTAGGTGTGTGCGGCGGCTAGTGGACGCTGCCCCCGACGTTTAGTGTCCGGTCCATGCGGGTGGCGTTCGTGGGCAAGGGGGGAGCCGGCAAGTCCTCCCTGGCCGGGACCTTCGCCCGCGTCCTGGCCGGCTCCGCACCGCATGTCCTGGCCCTGGACTCCGACCCCATGCCCGGAATGGCCTTCTCCCTCGGCGTGCAGCAGACCGACGCCGGCCTACCCGATCACGCCGTCGAGAAGTACCAGGAAGACGGCAAGAGCAGGTACCGGCTGGCGGCGGGCCTCACCGGAACCGCGGCGGTGGAGCAGTACGCCGTCCGCGGCCCGGACGGGGTGCATTTCCTGCAGCTGGGCAAAGCCCGCGGACCGACCTGGGACAACAGTCGCCAGCATTTCGGGTTCCAGCGGGTGCTGGACGATCTGCCCGGCGAGGGCTGGAGCGTGGTGGGGGATCTGCCGGGTGGGACCCGGCAGCCCTTTTTTACCTGGGGCCGCTACGCCGAAACCTTCCTTGTCGTCGTGGAACCCACGCCGGCCTCCCTGCTGACCGGCCGTCGTCTCGCGCGGCTGGCCGCAACCGCGAGAACCCCACGGGTGGTTGCCGTCGCGAACAAGGTTCGTGAGCCGCACGACGCGGCGCTGGTCGCCGAACGCACCGGGCTGGCCGTGCTCGGCTCGGTACCGTTCGATCCCGGGCTTGGCGAGGCCGACCGGCTAGGCCGCGCCGTCCTTGACCATGACCCTTCCGGCCCGACCGTCACGGCAGTACGGTCGCTGGTGGCCGCGTTGCGCAGCGAGATGGAGTCCGTGTGAAGATCGCCGTTGTCGGCAAGGGCGGTTCCGGCAAGACCACGACATCCGCGGTCCTGGCCCGCACCTCGGCTCGCTCTGGGCGCTCCACGCTCGCGCTGGACTGTGACAGCAACCCCAATCTCGGGATCTCCCTCGGGATTGGCGAGGAGGTCACCGAGCGCCTGATCTCCGTACGTGACGCTGTCGACGCGGGGGAACTGGCGCATGCGCTCAGCGCTGATGACCTCGTGGAGCGCTACGGCTTCGACGGCCCCGACGGGGTCCGGCTGGCAGTGGTCACCGCGATCCAGAACCCCGAACCAGGCTGCCCATGATGCGGGATCTCACCTGAGCAGTTGCTCGGGCAGCTTGCCCGCCCTCACCAGGTGGTGGTCGCCGATTTCGAGGCCGGTCTCGGCACGATCATGCGCCTTTCCGGCAACCCGGTCGACATCGTCGTCGTGGTCTGCGAGCCCACCGCCAAGTCATTGGACGTGGGCAGCCGCGCGGCGGAATCGGTGCGCGCGGCCGAGCTGGGTCGGGTCGTAGTCAGCGCCAACCGGGTCCGGAACGCAACCGACGAGGCCCGGGTTCATGCTGCCTTCCCCGGGTTCGAGCTGCTGCTGGTCCCAGACGACCCGGCAATCGTTGCGGCCGAGCGCGCAGGCGCCGCTCCGCTCGACGCGGCCCCGACCGCGCCGGCCGTGCGTGCCCTCGTCGCCCTCGCCGAGCGCCTCCTGGACGGGCGCATCCCGGCCGCACGCACCGGCCAGTGATCGCGCGCTGACTCGATCCCTTAGCTGCGCACGGATCCCGCGCGCTGATGGGCTGCGTCGAGCGCGGCCAGCACGTCGTCCAAGGCGCGCGCGACCTGCTCCGCCACCGGAGGCACACCGGTGGCCCCGGTCCGGTCGGCGGCAGCGACATCGGCGTCGTAGGGTAGGACGCCGGCAAGCTCGATCCGCTCCGCGGAGAACGCCTCCCGGAAGTAGGCCACATCGGCCTCGGTGCGCGCCTTGTTCCCGACAGCCAGCACACCAGGGATCCCGAGGTCGGCCGCGAGCGCGGCCGTGCGGGCGGCGGTGAGCACGGACTTGCGGGTCGGCTCGCATACCACCAGCAGCAGGTCGGCGTGAGCGAGCGTTCCCCCGGAGCGGCTGAGGTGCTCTAGGCCCGCCTCCATGTCGACCAGCGTCAGGTCGACGTCCGCCAGCGCGTCAGCCAGCAGGCTGCGGACGGTCGCGTGGCCGCCGCACGTGCACCCGGCGCCCGCTTCGGTGACCTTGATGGCCGACAGCAGGATTGGTCCCGCCGGTGTCTGCCGTCCGTACTCGGCGATCAGGCCGGCTGCCGCGTTGGCGCCCCCAGATCCGACGATGGTGGCCCGCGGGAGCACGGGAACCGCCTCCGTGTCAGCGAGCGAGAGGCCGAGCGAGAGGCCGAGGTTGGGGTTCGAATCGGTATCGATAGCGACGACCCGGCGCCCCCGCTGGGCGTAGGCCCGCGCGAGCAGCCCCGACACCGTGGTCTTTCCGACGCCGCCCTTACCCACCACGCCGAGCTTGAGCCGGACCTGGCCTGCGACTGCTGTCATGTGGGGTCCTTCCGGGGTGCCTGCGGTACTGGCGCGAATCACTTACCGAGGGCAGACTGCCAGCATCACGCCGTCACGTCGACTGGCAGGAGCCGCGGATGGTTGTCCTTTGGGTCATGAGCGCCCTCGGGCTGCTCGTGGTCGCCCCGCTGGTGGTGGCATTGGCCAGCTATGTCATCCGACCGGCGTTGGAGTGCGCGCGTTACGCCGACGACATCCTGACCCACGGTGTCGGGATCACCGCCGCGGTGGAACCCGTTCCTGCGCTGGTCAGCACCCGCGAGCTGGCCGGTGAGGTCGCCGCGAACGCGGTCGCCTACGTCGGCGCGCTTCGCCGGCTCGTCGCCACCAAGGTCTGAGGAGTCGCCGTGTCCACAGCCGCCATCACCGCCATCGTGGTCACCGGGGTGCTCGTTGTCGCGTTGGCTTTCTACCTGCTCTGGGTGGTGGTGATACTGCGGCGGCTGACCGACACCCTCGGCAAGGTGGTGTTCGGGGTCGCCTCGATTGCCCACCGGGTGCAGCCGGTCGAGGGGATCATCGGCGACATCAACGGCGACCTCATCGGTGTCGCCGATGCGCTGGAGGCACTTGCCGCTGATCTTCATCCCCGGCAGCGCTCCCAGGTGTCCTGATCTGATCCGTCCAAGGTGAGGAGCGTCTGATGGCCGTCGAATTCCGCTGCGCGGATGTGGGGGTTGCCTGCAAGAACGTGGCCACGGCAAAGACCCCGGATGAGCTCGTCGCGGCGGTTGCCGCGCACGCAAAGGCCAAGCATGGCGTTGAGCTCAACCAGACCCTCATCGACTATGCCGTCAGCAAGGTTCGGCCCGCGGGTGGCTGAACCGCTGCCGGAGCCATCACCTGCCGGGGAGCCGTCGGACGTCGCACTCGCCGCGTTGGGCCCGTTGCTCGACCGGTTGGAGGAATTGCTGGCCGAGGTCGAAAGCCTTGATGAGCGGGTGCGGGACCGAGTCTTCGAGTTGCTTGATGGGGTTGATGCGGTGCACCGGTTGGCCGTGACGAGCCTGGCCGTCGTCCTCGGCGGCGAGCTTGCACTGCTGCGGCGCCAGGACGTGGCGGTTGACTGGTTGTTCGAGGCCTACGGCGTCGGCGTCGACGACGCGGATGCCGCCTCCACCGCGCTCGACCAGGTTCGCCCCTACCTGCACGAGCACGGCGGTGAGGTTCACGTGCTGAGCGTTGCGCAGGGAGTGGTGCAGGTGCGCCTGCTCGGCGCCTGCTCCGGCTGCACATCGGCCGCCGAAACCCTGCGCCACGGGGTGCAAGAGGCGTTGCGGGAGAACCTGCCTGGCTTCGTGGCGATGGAGGTTGCGCCCGACGACGGGGCACCCGCGCATCCCCCGCCGGGGCAGACGTTGTTGCAAATCACGCCCCGGCCGGCCTGACCGTTGGGCCGCCGGGCGCAGCCGAACCGTGCAGGGCAAGCAGGCGCAGCACCTCCTGGACGGCGTGTGGGACGGCCCGGCTCGTGCGGTCGGACAGGCCTTGCCTGGGCTCGTCAGTGTCGGTGGTCTGCACCCCAACGATGAATGTGGTAGCAGGCAGTACGCCCAGGCCGAGCGCCACCATCAGGGCTCGCGCCGGCGTGGCCAGATGCATATCGGCGAGCTCGTCGCGGCGCCGGTGGACGCTCAGCGTGCTGACGTCAAGCACGTCGGGGCGCTGCACGACGACAGTGCCCGGCGGGCGGCCGAGGTCAACGGCGTCCACGACAATCAGGACGTCCGCCCCGTCCAGCAGTTCCTGCACCAGGTGGATGCCGCCGATCCCGACGTCGAGTACCCGCGCCCCATCGGGCAGTGGGCTGGCCGCGAGGGCGAGCGCCACCGCGGGACCGACACCGTCATCCGCGCGTAGCACGTTGCCGAAGCAGGCCACGATCGCATTCACCGTGGAAGGCTAGGCCGCGTGGCGCAGTCGGAGCGGTCGGCGCAGTCGGAGCGGGAGCTGCTCGGCGAGCGGCTGGGCCGCTACCCGGCCGAGCGCTACCCGGTGCAGCATGCGGCAACCCAGTTCCACCTCGGCTCGGCGCTGCTTCTGGCGGGTGACTTCATTCCCGCCGCTGGCGCGCTGCGCGCGGCCAGGGACATGTTCGAGCAGGCGGGGATGCGCCTAGAGAAGGCGAAAGCGAACGTCATGCTCGGTGCAGCACTCCGCGCGGACGGGCGGCGCGATCAGGCGGTGGCTGCCTTCTCGGCGGCATGCGCCGACCTGGCCCAACTCGATCAGCCCGCCGAGCAGGCGGCCGCCTCCTACAACTTGGGCCTAGTGCTGCAGGACTCGGGCGAGCGCGGCGGCGCGCGCGCCGCCTGGGCCAGCGCCTACACCCTCTTCCTGACCGCAGGATACCCGGGGCAGGCATCCGCGGCGGCTCGTGAGCACGGCGTGTCCCTGCTCACCACAGGGGACGTGACAGCAGCGGTGGGCCTTCTGCAGAACGCGGTGGCGCTCGCCGAACGCGCCGGCGACGAACCTGCGATGGGGTCGGCAGCGAATACCCTCGGGCTCGCCCACTTAGCTGCGCAGGCGCCGGCCCCCGCGCTGGTGGCGCTGCGTGCGGCCCTGGGCGCTTTTCCGCGCAGCACTCGGCCAGCCGACCACGCGATGGTCAAGGCCAACCTCGCCCTCGCGCACGAGCAGGCGGGGGCACCGGCGCGCGCCCGTCTCGCCGCCCGGCAGGCCCTGGCGGTGCCAGGCGCCGCCGCGCCGGTACGAGCGCAGGCCACGCAACTGCTGGCCCGGCTGTCGGGGAGCCCAGACCAGGACCTGTTCACGGTGCTGGACGCGGAGCCCCGCGAGCAGTGGGTCCCGGTGCTTCGCGAGGAGCTGCTGCGCGCGGCGGAGCTCACGGCTGGGCAGCGGTGTACCGCGGTCGGCGGCTTCCTGGACGGTGTGCTGGCCCGACCCGGGGCGTCCCGCGACTTGGCCGAGAGCCTGCTGCAGGTGGTGCTTGAGCTGCCACCACGGACCTACCAGTTGTTCGTGTCCGCCCTCGTGGATGCGTGCGCCGGGCGCCCGGACGCTGATGCCGAGCGGCTGCGCACCGTGATCAGCTCGGCCCTTGCCAGGTTCGCTGTTCCGCAGTGGCAGCGGCTTGCTGCGAGCCTTAACGCCGCTGCGCAGGTCGCCGGAGCGCCGGCGACCTGGACGTGACCGGAACGGGCACGTGAGCGGGGACGGCACGTGAGCGGGGACGGGCACGTGAGCGGCGGCTCGAACCTGGCCGGGGACTTGAGCGCTGATGCCGTGGGCGCCGCGCTCGGGGATCGGCCAGTACGCGCCTATCCGGCGCTGCTCTCGACTGAAGTCGTGGCGATGGCGTGGGCGCGGGAGGGAGCCTTCGCTGGGTCGGTCGTCGTCGCCGACTACCAGGCCTCCCCACGCGGGCGGGGGGGCCTGCCCTGGACGGTGCGGGCGGGCCGCGGGCTGGGCTTCACGCTGGTGCAGCGGCCCGACCTGCCGCCGCAGCGGGAGGGCTGGCCCTACGTTGCGGCACTGCAGGCGTTGCACGATGTTGTTGGCGGGGCCGGCGGCGCCCTGGCTTGGCCGGACACGGTCTGCTCTGCGGCGGGGGAAGTCCTGGCCAGGCTGGGTGTCTATGTCGAGCTCGGACCCTCACGCACCGAGTGGCTGACCGCGACCGTTCTCGTGGAGCACGCAACGCCCCCCCGGGCTGCGCTACTGGCCCGACTCGCAGGCGCACTGGAGCTGCGGCTGCTTGAGTCGAGCGAGCAGGTGTTGGCCGACTACCTGCCGCGATGCACGACCTTGGGTCAGTATCGCCGGGCCCGCCTGATCCCGATGGGGCCGGGTGGGCCGGAAGTCACCGGTCAGGCCGTTGACGTGTTGGCCGACGGGTCACTGGTCCTGCTCACGGCGCGTGGCAACCGCGTCGCGGTACCGCCGCACAACCTTGGGCTGCTGGAAGACCCAGCTGGGCCGGTGGAACCCCCGCCGGAACTGTTCGGCCGGACCGGCAGTTAGCGACTAGCTCAACACGGCCTCGAGAGCCTCCAACCTGTCCAGTTCCTCGATGAGCAGCCACCACAAGGCCCAGTCGCGTGGATCCATCCCTTCGCTGCTCGCACTCTGGGCGATGCCGGACCTGACCCGGTCCCTTAGCGCGAACGTGCGTCCCCACCGGCCGTCCCGGTCCAGCAGCGTCAGCTCGGACAGCAGCTCGCGCAGTGCGGACAGGGCTACGGAGGGTTCAAGCCGGTCCCCCGCCACCAGTGGGCCCAGCTGTACCGCGAGCAGCAGGAGAGGGGCCCGGCGAGTCTCTGCTCGCACCAGGTCAAGGGCAATCGCTAGGCCAGCGGCGGCCGAGTTGCTGAGCCCCTCGCCGGGGCCGGTGTACTCCGGCTCGACCTCGACCGTGACCGTTCGCGGCGGCAGGACGCCCAGCGCGGCCGCAATGTCGACGACAAGATCCGGGTGCACGTAGCCGGTCACCGCATCGCCGATGGCGGCCTGCACCTCGGCGGGGGTGCGTTCGGGTGGATCGAGACGACTGCGCTGCACGGTGCCGGGGGGGCGGCCGCGTCGCACGGCGCTGATCAGGACGAGCGCCGCCGGACGCAGGTCATCGAGGCGCTGGGCGACCGCGACGGCTCCGTAATGGAGTTCTTCGACGACCACCCCGGGGCCGAGGTCCTCGGCCTGCAGGGCTTCGATCGCGAGCCGGCCAAGGTCGAGGTCGCGTTGGAACAGTTCACTGACTCCGCCAACAACGAGGGTGACCGGGGCCGGTGGCCCGTCAGTCACCGCCGCATGAGCAGGTGTTGACCTCGCGCACGACCTCGCCGCTGCCGGTGTGGGCATGGGTGGTGCACGGCATGCATGGGTCAAAGCTGCGGATGCCACGCAGCATGTCGATGCTGGTGAAGCTCGCCGGGTCGGACAGGTCCTCGATGATCGGGGTGTTCATCACCGCTTCCTCGTATGGGCCGGGCTGGCCCCACGGGTCCCGCGGCGAGGCATTGATCGTCGAGGGAGTCACGATCTGGTAGTTGGTGATCTTTCCCTTGTCCATGACGAGATGGTGGGTGAGCCAGCCTCGCCCGGCGCCCCACCAGCCGACGGCGACCCGCTCGTCCTTCGGGATTGCCTTCTCCAGTTGCTCGGGGTTGAGCGTCGCCACCCTGCGCTCCCCCTGCTTGAACAGCTTGTAGGCCTCGAACAGGCTTTCCAGCCCGACCAGCTGGCTGAACAGATAGTGGTAGGCCCGCCCTCGGTTGCGCTCAAAGGCGTTCCAGCGTTCCGGCACGCGCCACTCCACCTCGCGTTCGCCGCTCTCCCCCTTGGGGATCAGGAAACGCATGCTGGAGCCGGTGGCCGAGATGAAGTCGCTGGCCGGGATCTTCTGCGCCTTGGCGCTCATCAGCAGCCGTGAGTAGCAGCCCGCTTCGACGACCTGACGGTCCCACCGGGGGGCAGTGGCCCAGGTGTATTTCTCTTTCCAATCCCGGGCGCCGGGCTTGGGAAGGGTGCGCTTGTTCCAGGGGTGGTAGGGCGAGATGGGGTTGCCGATCGGATCGGTCGCGTACCGGCCGCTCTTGGACTCCTCGTAGTAGGAGTGCTCGACGAACTCCTCCAGCCCGATGTTGATGTCGGTGAGCCGGGTCGTGACGAGTTCCCCGTCCAGGACGACACCGGGGGTTGACCAGCGCTTTTCGCCCCAGGCGTTGCAGTTCTCGTACTTCGCATCGTAGGCGTAGGGGTCGTCCCAGTAGCCGGGGTCGATGTGGTTTGTCGGCCGGTAGCCGACGAACTGGTAACGGTCGTCCGCCTCGTAGAAAAAGGTCGGGATGTCGTCCCAGACGGCCATCATCCGTTGCGCGTAGTCAAAGATCTTTCCGAGTTTGGAGTGGTACTCGTTCAACGTTTGCAGGGTGAGGGTGGTGGACACCCCGCCGGGAACGACGTTCTGCGGGTGCGGGTACTTACCGGTGAGGATCACGACCATCTCGCGGGAAAGGCGGGTGAACTCCAGTCCCTCGCGGTAAAGGGCGCCGGTGAGTGGATTGAGCGCCGTCATCAGCTCGGCCATCGTCTTGAACCCGTGGATGTGGGCGCTGGGGCAGGCCCAACGCTCCGCCTTCGGCCATAGTTCGGGGTTGGCGGAGCGGATGACCGATTCGGAGTAGTCGGGGCCGGCGAGCAGGTAGAGGTGCAGCGGGTTGTCATAGCCCATCTCGGCGGCCTCGGTCATGTTCCGCACCACGGTGCCCAGCGGCGGTGGGGCGATGCCCATGGCCTGCTCGATGGCATACGCCGCGGCGTGGGCGTGCACCCCGCCGCACACCCCGCAGGCGCGTGATGACACGAAGATTGCATCGCGCGGGTCGCGGCCCATGAGGATGACCTCGTATCCGCGGAACAAGGTCGCCTGGGAGTGCGAATCGAGGTACTGACCCTTGTCAAGATCGGCCGTGACGTGGACGGCGAGGGCCCCGGCGATGCGGGTGACCGGGTCCATGTTCAGGTCCTTGATGTGCCCGTTGCGGGCCACCAGGCGCTCGATCCGCTCCCGGCGTGCGGTCTCGCTCATGCCGACATCGGGCATCGCGATCTTCACGTCATACGGGTTCGGGATGCCCCCGCGAAGCGTCGCGTTGCCTCGCTCGTCGAACTCGACTGGCAACGTCTTGAAGCACATGCGCGGACTCCTCGGGTCGGTCCCTGGTGCGGCGGGTCAACGTGCGGCGGCCATCGGCAAATGGTTCAGGTGCGGATGCGCGGGCTGCCGCCGCTTGGTGCCTCGTCGGGCCGCTTGCCCCACACGTCGGCGTCATTGCGGGCCGTGTCGCTGGCCCGGCGCATCTTGTCGTAGAACTTGTGGCCAACGTCGGCGAGCGCCGAAGGTTCAGCCTTCTCCCGGGAGAAGGCGCTGGGGGCCGCCCCTTGCCGGTCCCAGCGCACCTCCCGGTTGAGGTTGTTGTTGCTGAACTTGCGCAGCGGCCGGATGACGCTCCCGACCATTCGGGACACCGTCGTCGAGGCGAGCGAGCCGGGCGGCCGCTTGTAGAACGGCGTGAACTTGTCCGGGAAGCCGGGCATCGTGCAGCCGATGCACGCCCCACCGGCGTTCATGCAGCCGCCGATGCCTTTCACTGCCCCGCGCGAGGTGATGTTGCAGTTGACCACCGGACCCCAGCAGCCGATCTCGACGAGGCATTCGGGATCGCCGAACTCCTGGGCAAAGGTGCCCTCCTCGTAGTACGCGCCGCGCACGCAGCGGCGGTGGACGGTCTCGCCGAACAGCCACGCCGGGCGACCCAGCTCGTCGAACTCGGGTAGCGGACCGAAGCCCTGCAAGAAGTAGAGGACGGCGGCGACCGTTTCGGTGAAGTTGTCACCGATCGGCGGGCAACCGGGGACGTTGACGACCGGTACCCCGAGAACCGAGCGGTAGTCCTTGCCGAGAAAGTCCATCAGGCTCATCGCGCCGGTCGGATTTCCCTCGGCAGACGGGACCCCGCCCCAGGTGGCGCAGGTGCCGATGGCGATCATGGCCGCGGCGTTCGGAGCCAGGCGGGCGATCCACTCCGTGGAGCTCACCGGGCGCAACTCGCCGTCGGTCCCCCACGGCTCCTCGCCGGTCGCCGACCAGTAGCCCCCCGCTGCGTTCGCCACCACCTCGTCGGCGATTGACCCCTCAAGAATGACGACGTACGGCGCTCCCAGGGTGCCCTCGATGGCCTGCTCGGCGGGACGCAGGTAGTGCGGTCCTGACTCGATGTTGATGACAGGGTGATGCAAAACGACCCGGGGAATCCCGGGATGCGCGCCGAGCATCATGCTCTCCACTGACGGGTTGGTCGCCCCGGTGGCGGCGACGCTGCAGCCGTCGCAACTCATCCCGGCGAACCAGAAGGCATGGACCTTCTCCAGCGGGCCGAACCTGGTGATCTCTGATGCGACCGCTGCCCCGGCAAGCATGTCCTCGGTCATCGCGCCGGAGGGCATCCCGAAGGCGCCCAGGTGGCTCATGTCGTGGAAGGCGCTGACCGGCCCGAGCACCTCGAGCAGTTGCTGCGCGGGCGTGCGGTCAAGCAGCTGAGGGGTCCTCGTGTGCCGATCTGCCATCTGCATCTCCTGCGCGGAACGACGTTTGTGCGGTGCATCACACCCGGGGTCGTAGATGCACCATACACATAGTCTGGTGATCGGTGTACGGTCGCGGAACTCGTCCGGTGAGCGCATCTGGGGGGCCTATGAACGGCTGGATAGTCGGTTACCTCATCGGCGCGGTCGTGGTGGCCGTCGTTGTCCTCGCCCTGCTGCTGATGATCAGGGGGGCGCGGCGAACGGCCGAGCGGGCTGAGGCGGTGCTGGCCGCGCTGAACGACGCCCGGGATGGCACCGCCGGGCTGTGGAAGCTCGGGGATACGGTCGCCACCGCCGAGCGCATCGTGGCAGCCGCCGCCGACGCCCGGGCCAGCCTGACCCCTGGAGGCTCCTCATGAGCCACAATGGATACTGGTTCCTCGCGCTCGGGCTCGGCTTGGTCGCCGCGCTTGTCGCCGTGGTGCTGCTGGAGACCTTCCTGCGGCAGGTTCATCGCATCGAGCGGGGTGCCGGGCTGGTCTGGACCGCCGGCAAGCAGGTCGCCCGAAATACTGCTACCACCTGGCTGCTGACGGAGACCTCGGGGCGGCTGGACCGGCTGACCGATGAGGCGATGCGCCACGTCGCGCTGCTGACGCCGCCGCCATCGCGGGGGGCCGGCCGATGACGGCATTGCTGGTTGTCCTCACGATCCTCGAGATCGTTGTGGTGTTGGGCGTTCTCGTCTATTACCTGGCCCGAATCGCAGGTTCCCTGCGACGGACCTCGGTGCTCCTCGGCAAGGTGGCATTCGGGGTACGGGCGATCGAGACCCAATGTCAGGTCATCGGCCCGTCCGTCCTGACGGTTAATGAGCAACTCGGCGGCATCGTGGTGGCGCTCGGAGACCTTTCCGGCCTCGCCAACGCCGCCGCTGCACCCGCGAGCGGGGGGCGTTGAGCGTGGACGAGCTGCATCCGCCAAAGTCGGAAGCATTGCGGGCCCTCTACTGGCGCAGCGAAATCCTGCAGGTGATGTATTGGCTGCGCGGCGAGGGCCTCGGTGAGGTCGTGGACGCTCCCCTGCTGGAGCGTTTTCTTGGCGTGCAGGCGGAGGTCGGGGTCGGCTACCTCGATCGGCTGGTCCTCGACGGTTACCTGCAGCCGGCCAACGGCGGTTACGTCATGTCGGAGTCAGGCCTGGCAGAAGGCAAGACGGAGTTCGCGCTCAGCTTCGCTGATCTCACCCGCCCCACCCACGGGGAGTGCAGCGCCGACTGCTGGTGTCAAAGCTCCGTCGAGGAGGCCATCGCATGCGCGGCCGAGCGGGCGCCGAGGGCCGCCGGATGAAGCACGACGGCTCCCCTGAGGAGACCCAGGTCGGACTACCGCGCAACTACCTGCGGCCATGCCTGCTTCTACTGCTGGCCGAGGGGACCTCACACGGGTACGAGCTGCTCGACCAGATCGGCGCCCTCGGGCTCGAACGGGTCGATCCAGGGGGCCTTTACCGGTGCCTGCGCGCGATGGACGAGGAAGGGCTGGTGTCATCGACGTGGGAACCGTCGATGACAGGTCCTGCGCGACGGACCTACGAGTTGACCGACGAGGGACGGGAATGGCTGCACGTCCTCGCGGGGTCCCTGGCAGAGGTGGCCCGGTCGCTCGGCACTTACCGGCGCCGCTATCAGCGGACCACGGCGCAACGCGACACGGTCCGTTGAGAATGGCTGTTGCCGGCAAGGGTGGGGCCGGCAAAACGACGATCAGCGCCACCCTCGCACGGCTCGCGGCCCGATCGGGCCGCACGGTTGTTGCGCTCGACGCCGATGCCAACCCCAACTTGTCTGTCGCTCTTGGCATCCCCACCGAGGTGGGCGACGGGATCGGGCCCATTCCCGCCTCGCTCGTGTCGCGCCGTATCGGCGGAGGCGGGCTCACCGAGCCCATCGATGAGGTGCTGAACCGCTATGCCGTGATCGCACCCGACGGGGTGCGGCTGATCGGTATGGGAGCGCCGGCGCATGCCGACGAGGGCTGTCTGTGCTCTGCGCACGCCGTCGTGTCGTCCGTGCTCGAGGACCTCGGCGCCGCGCAGCGATTCGTCGTGGTCGATATGGAGGCTTCGCCCGAGCACCTAAGTCGGGGCACCGTGCGGCACGTCGACACGATCTGCCTGGTCGCCGAGCCCTACTACCGCTCGCTCGAAACGGTCCGGCGGATGGCAGCACTTGTCGCAGAGCTGCCCATCGGGCGGGTGGTCGTCGTCGCGAACAAGGTGCGCTCCCCAGACGACGAGAAGGCGATCACCGAGTTCTGTCACCGGCACACCTTCGAGCTGGCCGGCGTCATCCCCTGGAGTGATGACGTCATCGCGGCCGATCATGCCCGGGTGCCGGTGGTGGATTGGCCGGCCGCCCGCCCGGTCGTGGAAGCTGTGGCGGCCCTCGCCGTCAATCTGGCCGCCCTGGAGGACCGGTGACTCCTGCAGCGGGCTCGTGGGTCTACTACAAGGGCCGTCCCGAAACGCTTGACATCGTCGCAACGTTGGTCACCCCGGCCGGCGCGGCGTTGCGCGACGACCAGCGAACCCTGGCGCAGGAGCCGGGCCCCGGAGCGGCCTATCCGCAGCAGGTCCCCGCCGTGCCGATCTGAGCACCTACCGAGCTCCAAGGAGAGTTGATGACCATCAGCCTGCCGTGCAGCCGCTGCGGCGCATCGATCACTGCCGAAGACGAGGACGACTTGGTCGCCCAGGTGCAGGCCCACGCCCGTGACCACGGCGGCGCGCACGGCGCGCACGTCCCGTCCCGGGAGCACATCCTCGCCCACCTGGGCTGGCGAACTCCGGAAGATCACTGAACGGGCACCTGGCACTGGTTCCCCAGCTCAGCACCCGCTGATCCCGGCAGGAATTGGCTGGACCGCACAGATCGTCAAGCTTGTCGTCAGTAGGGTTCCGGGGATGATCCGGAGGGAACGGCGCGCTCGGAGACACGATCCGGGCCACGCAGGCGTCAAGATCATGCGGGGTCGGAGCGCAAGTCAGGTCGAGTGAGGGGCTGGCGCGCGGATGACCCTCGGGTACGTCTGGGTCAGCGCCCCGCAGACGCGGGAGGAGTCCTAGCTGGCCCGACCAGCCAGTCTGAACCCGCCCCGTATTTGTGCTCGGTTGATCATTGGTTGTGCCTTGGCGGATGCCGCCAGCATCCGAGGCGGAGGCGCGAACGGTCACAGTCCCATGAATCGGGTCGATGTCGCTGCGGGTCAAGGCTGCCAGCTCCCCGATGCGCAGCGAGCAGAACGCCGCCAGTATTACCAGCGCCCGCCAAATCTCGCCGACCTCGTCTGCCAGCGCCAGCACCTGCGGGAGCGTGGCGGTGGGGCGCTCCGGACTCGACTCCTGACCCGCGCCGGGGATCGTGCACGGGTTGCGGGCGATCTCGTGCTCGGACACCGCGCTGTTGCAAATGGTGCGCAGCAACCGATAACACTTCGCGGCGGCAATTGCCCCGGGGCCAGCCGAGCTCGTGAGGTGCGCATGCCAATCCCGAATCACGGACGGTGATGGTTGGCGCAATTGTAGATTCCTGAGAGTGGGCGGAACGTGCTTGTCCAACAGCCAGCGGTAAAGCGCAGTGGTCCTGGGAGCTAACGGCCGGCCGCGCACCCGTCGGGCGGTCAACCACTGCGCTGAGTACTCGCCCAGCGTCGGCCGCCCAGCGGTCGGGTCGAACCACTCGCCACGGTTGAGCCGCTCGCACCCCAGCCAGATAGCGAGCGGCCTCGCTCCGGGTTCCGAACGTCCGGGCGTGCAGTCGTCCGCTCGGATCGCGATATCGCGCCTGCCAACGCCCGCTGTTGCGGCGGCGGATACTGCCGAAATCGCGACGTCCCATGTGATTCCTCCGAAGAAGCTGCTGTTCTTACTGGTAGTCAGCAGTGTTCCAATGTTGTCGAATAACCCTTGGATGAGTGTGCCTTCAGGCTATTCGGCAACGTTCGTAGTCGCAGCCAGGGCGAGTGAGGCTGCGTCGCGTGACGATCCCCGGCTGGAATCGCAGGTCCAGCGGGTGGCGGTTCCTTGGCGGCGGTGCAGGAGATCAGCCAGGATCGCGCCCAGGACTTCCGCGGTGAGTCGGAGCCCCGGCGATAGCCCTGATCAGATGCCTCATTGTGCCGTTGAAGGCAACGAAGCTGGATGCCGCACTCTGGCATTAGATGCAACGGTCATGCGTTGCCGCAGGTCAGACGGGGCGTCGAAGGCGCCCACCTCCTCGAGCTTTGCCTTCCCGGAAGCGCAAGTCCAACAACCACAATGGCTATGCAACCCGTCGAATGCCTCCCCGTGTTGCATCTGATGCAACTCTGCGGACTATCGAGGGAAGTGCCTCAGGGATGTCGAAGTTGATGCGGAGAGCAATCTGTGGACGAGTGCAGACGAGAATCGGCGCACGCGGCCAACTCCGTTGGGAACTCGCGACTTCACCTACGAGGCCACGTAACGGTCGACGGTTCTCCGGCGAACAGCCCGACGTGCTGTTCGGTGAGCTGGTCGGCGACGCGATGCACGACTGCCGACCCGATCACTACGCGAACGAGCAGGTCAGCGGGGGTATACCCCCGCTGACGGCGGCGCTTGGCACACGACGCAGGTGCTCCCCCGAGTGCTCCCAGCCCGGTGGACCTGGGGAGCACCCGCATGGATGCGCGGGACGACCTCTCGAAGGAGACATCGTTTGACGGTCATCATTGCCGTCGAACGTTCGGCTTGCGGTCACCCTCGACCGCCACGCTCACCCATCCATGAGCGAACAGATCCGGCGTTGTTCGGCGCACAAGAACCGCCGTCGTGCAGCCGATGCCCTACGCATGCCGACTGGTCCTGTTGCCGTCCTCTTTGGAATCGTGTTCTTCGCCGTGACGGGCTTCGGGGAGTGGATCATCCGGCATTCGCCATCTCTGCCATGAAAGCCGGGTGGAGGCATTCGCGCCCTCCGGGTCGAGCGCGTCCTCATTCGCATCCTCATGGGCGTGAGCGCGTGCGTCGGCCCTTCGCTTCTCATCGTCGGCATCACCGACCTATAGGTGCCCGTTACGGTCGACTCGTGGATACCTATCTGGAGACCGAGCGCCTGGCCCTGCGCCGCTTCACTCCCGATGACGCGGACCTGCTGATCGAGCTGGACAGCGATCCGGCGGTGATGCGTTACCTCACCGGAGGCGATCCGACCCCGCCGGAGGTCGTCCGCGAGCGCGACGTGCCGGACATCCTCGCCGGCTACAAGAAGTGGGGGGGGGGGGCAACCTCGGGCTGTTTGCTGCGCACGAGAAGGACAGCGGCGCGTTCATCGGCTGGTTCAGCCTGCGTCCCGAGCCGGAGGGTCCGCTGGACGAGGTCGAACTCGGCTACCGGCTGCGGCAGGCGGCTTGGGGCAACGGGTATGCCACCGAGGGCTCGCGGGCCTTGCTGGGCAAGGCGTTCACGGAGCTCGGTGTGCGCTTGGTCTGGGCTGCGACCATGTCCGTGAACCATGGTTCGCGCAACGTCATGGAGAAGCTCGGAATAACGCGCGCGGACACCATCCCTACCCCCCCCGACATGCAGATGATCGAGGGCTCCGAACATGGAGGCGTACGGTACGAGATCGCTAAGGAGCAGTGGGAGCAGCGGTAGCCACTGTGCGAACGGCCGTCTTGCATCCACGCCCACCAGAGGGCGCGCCAAGTGATGCGCGGCGGCAGCGTGAGACACCGAATGTCTGGAGAACCGTCGAACTTCCTCTCGCACCGCCCCTCGCGGCGGCTGCGCACGGTTCCCCCGCTGGGAGCTGTGGTCCCGAGCATGGGGCGGAGGTGTGGCGTGGCTCCGCCGGGATCGCGAGTCGACCGCAAGGCCAGATAGCTCTGCGAAAGCCGTGCCAGCCTTCGCTGCAGGTCACAGAGCCAGTGCCGCCTGTCAGATCAGGCTGTGCCATAGATCTTGCTCAGTGTAGAGGCGCTCGACCTCGTCTAACTCGACCGCGGCGTCTTCGGCGTTGGCAGCAGCGCTACCGGCGACCCACCAGTCCGCGCCGGGCAGACCGGCGGACAGATAGGCGCGACTTCCGACTGGCTGACGTTGATGGGTGGTGCGTGGTCGTGCCAGGACTTCGCCGTGGGACGGCTCCCACATTCTGATCAGCCCGGTCTCCGCGCCGAGTATGACGGCGTCGTACCAGCGCCAAACCACGACCTCAGCGCCGTCCGGCGCGGTCCCGACGGCCACCAGGTGACCGGGCGATACGCGCTCGATACGCGGCGACGGAAACGGCGTCGCGTACCGAGCCGGGGAGAGCTGTCCGTCTTTGACGATCTCGCAGACATCTTCTCGAACGCGGACGACGATTCCGGATCGAAGCCGTGCGCCAGCAATGGTGTCTTTCGTTGAGTTCTTCATCAAGAGCCACCTCTCGAAGGGGCACCTCCCTGCCGCTGCCGCTCGGTCAGTCAGCCTCAGGAGGCGCCGGAGCCACCATAAACATAGGTGTCGCAACTCCTCTCAGCCGAATTAGCCCCAGGCTGCTAGAGCGGCACCGCCGTGTCACGAGCGAATCGGCTACCGGGGCCCCGGTCGTCGTGCCTCGATCAGGTGACGGGTCGAGGACGCGACGAGAGGTTCACCGCCCCGCATCTGCTTGTCGAGTTGGACAAGCCTGTCGCGGTACCTCTCCACGGAGAAGTCCGGTACCCACCAGACGCATCGTCGCAGGATCCACACCACCGAGCCCACGTCGTAGAACTCCATGCGACACCGGGCGGTGCGCAGCCCGAAGACGACCAGGGCGGCGTCCTGTGCCGCAGCGGCTTCCCGCTGCGGGTCGCGCCCCTTACGTTCCTCAGGGAGCGGACCGAGGAAGTGCTCGATCAACTCGAACGCCGATGCCGCTCCGACGTGCTGCGCGAAGTAGGA
>JAABUZ0100000230.1_pt1 | contig 146353 bp, 121 predicted proteins | sample 5562091 | NCBI WGS metagenome assembly JAABUZ01 (sample SAMN12813069, study PRJNA571459) | rock metagenome | isolation source: Antarctica rocks | place: Antarctica: Victoria Land, Linnaeus Terrace sud | collected 2015-12-21 | reverse complement strand
GGCGTGGGGGCCGGCGGCGCCGGCGGCGCCCGCCCCGGCCCCCCCCCCCCCCCCCCCCCCCCCCCCCCCCCCCCCCCCCCCCCCCCCCCATAGGGATAGGGATAGGGATAAGAAGATTGTACGGTTGTATGTATTATTGGGGGAGAGTGCTGTAGTACGGAGTGGTTGAGGTGTATTCAAAGTTTCCCCGAGAGCCAACATCCAGATCCCTGCTAGTTCTAGATCCTTCCCTCTTTCTCTTTTTCTCGGGAAAACGGTTGGCGCCAGAAACCAGAACTCTGGCCCTCGGGGATTTTTGGGTCTTCTGCCTTACACGTTTTCTTTTTCTCCAGTCAATCAATCATTCAATGGCTAATGGACCCTGTATACATAAATAGCCTTTTAAGGTGAATACTAGCAATGTCTTCTAATGGCATATCAAGCCCTGGACCTGTGCGAACTGGCGCATCCAGCACGGCGAATGATTAGCGGCCACACGCGACCCAAAGGGTTTTTAGAGTTGTATACTGTACCAAAGGCTACCCAATGCAGGACTCGCATCAGTTGTTCGCCCAGTTCAAGCAGTGTTATTATAGACTTGTCTAGGAAAGGACCTTTGAAAAACAATCGCTGATAGGCTGCCCCGATTTACCGTTCTCGCTTTACAAGTATAGATGATTCCAAAAGCACGAAATGAGCGATTCAAGCGACGAAGCGGCGACTACATTCGACCAACATTCTTCTTCTCTCTTTGACTTTTCTTTGCGTGCTACGATAAGGCTACTTGTGGACGTCGTTCTGTCGTGTGTCGTCCGTCTGTCACGGTAATCGCTTACTCTATGGGTGACTAACGATCAAGTTGGGATTGAGGCCTGGTGAAGTATGAAGGTACTTCTACTTTGATTTCTCATGCAACGAACGCATCATGCCTGTCACGTTGAACGGCCTGTACCTACCTCCCGAAGCGGATCCCCGGGCGGGGAGCGGGCTTGAGGCTGTAGGGTAATGCTGGTCGAGGATAAGGTGCTTACTGCAATTTGCAATTTGCAATACGCTTCGGAGGTTTAAGTATGTGAGCTCATTACCTTTTCCTGCTTTCATCATAGATCCAGATTGCTTGGCCATGTGCGGGAAAAACAGGTCCTCAAGTCAGATCTACGAAAATCTCTTACGACTATCCGGTTCCTGGGAAATTTTATATTTATGGACATATCCATGTCAGGAAGAACCCTTGATCAGTAAGTCATTCCTTTTCCGTTTCATGGTTATTGTTCCTGCTATAGTAGTTTCACTTACTTTACCATTGCCCCCCTGCGCCACTCCTCTTCGTAATCTCCTCATGGCATATCCCGAACTCGACGGCGTAGCAGCAGGCAGCACTGCTGCGCAATTCTTCTCCGCTGACTGTTCCCAATGACGTTGCCTTTGACTTTCTGATCCATTTTCAGGAAGAATGCATTAGCATTGTCTTCTTTGCATGGGGTTTCACGTCAGCCGAGGTTAACGCACCTGATCTAACTTGTGATTCCTCATCAACAGACTCAGCGGTATCAATGGCACAGAGAGGCAGACGGCGATAAACAACACAATATTCAAGGTCTCCTGATAATTGCGATTGATAGTCACCCTTTCAGGACCACCGATTTTGTACGACTCCGCGAGAGTTAGATTTCCGAAAATTAGAATTGCGTCCGACTTTGCAGCCGGAGGCAGATATAATGCTAGCTTCTTGGGCAGATTGGCCGTCCAGACTGCACCGGAAATCGCCGAACCCACTGCCCCGCCAATCTCCACAATTGTCAGGTATATCGCGGTCGCGGCAGCAACATCATCGTGGCTGACAGATCCTTGAACACCCAGTTGTGCAGGCACGTTGAGCATACCACCACCGATGCCAACCGCAATTTGCGTACCCACGATTTGCGAGGTCAAAGAGCCTTCGACGCGATAGCGGATCATGAGACCGATGCCAAGGAGGTATATAGCAGCACCAGCGGTGATGAAGTATTTGTAGTGGCGAGTGTATTTGATTATAGTTGATGTGATGATAGCGGCTACCGTGGACGTGAAGGCAAAGGTTTGCGTAATGTGGCAAGCAGCGATGACGGAGTCGATTTGCACAACTTGCAGGTAGGAGTAGAAGTAGGGCTGGATAGAGGTATAGAAGACCGCTAGAGGCGAAGAGCAGTGGTGAGTGCTTGAGGTTGATGAGTTGTACGGAAAGCATGGAGAGCTTACAGAAGTAGAAAAAGCCAATGGCGCAGCCTGAGAGTACGGTACGGTTGGTGAAAAGTCGAGATGAAATATATGGGTGCGGGGCAAGTTTCCGAGAGGACTCCCCACAAGGGAAAAACGACTAGGCATACGCAGCCAACGACCAGCATGACGATAACACTGGCATTATGCCATCCACTCTTTGCTTTAGCAGCCAATGTCAAAGGAATGAGGATCAACGAGACGGCAGCAGAGAGCAACAGCAAGCCCATGACATCTATTTCATACCATATATTCCTTGTTCCTCCCAGAAACGTCTGGCCCTGCCAAGGGCTTTGTAGAAGGAAATGCAGCTTAGCCGCTTTCCTCACGTTGAGAAATAGAGTAAGGGCTAACGGTAAAAGACCACAGGTATGTAGAACGATAGTCCATATTCCATACCCCATCTCCAAGTCGTATGCTCCATCCGGCTGCTCGCAATTGATGCACCAGCCCATACAGTAATCAAGAAGGGAATGTCGGAAAGACTTGAGACCAATGCTCTGTTGAGGAGATCACTCGTATCTGCGATATAAATTTGTTGAAGGGTCTGCAAACCAGTGAAACCGGCTGAATAGAATATCTGAGCTGAGGCGAAAGTCTTGACGTTGTTTGAGCCGGCCATCTGGATATATCCAACTACGTATAACAAAATACTAAATGAAAAGGCTTCGAGACGTCCAAAAACATTGGCAATCTTCACCATTGGTGGTTTAATAACGGCTATACTGAATCAGATTAGGCTGTTTGGGTCTAACATAATTACATTCGAACTCTTGGGCTCACCATTAACGACGCCTTGTACTACAAAAACTGTGGCCACGAGCGAGTGGGTTGAAAGGCGCTTTTTGTGACTATCAGATTGACCATCGTTTGACCTTCCAGAGAGGTGAAGAATGCTAGGAGGAAAATGCTGCAGAAGTTTAGTTGTAAAGGTTTAGATCGAACCGACTGTGAAGAGAGCTGGGAATTAGTAGAGAGGCGCTTGGCTTCAAATGACATGCACAAGAGAGCCACAAAACAAAGGCCGGGCAAGCCAAGAAACCAACATCAACTCTTTCTTTGCTCACCCGACATAGGCAGAGATCAAAGACCACCTGGTCCGTGTCTGGCTGATGGCTTCTATATTCTTCACCCCATATCGTGTCTCGTATGAGCTGATAGACGAGTGTCCATCCACATCTCGTATATGCGTTTGATCCTTATCATGGAGAATTTGTGCGGGGAATTGCACCCCTGTCATTTCTTCAGTGAGGAGAATTTTCAGATAGAAATTGCTCGGATGCTCAAGCATTGAAGGTTACAGTATATATTCTACAAGACGCTGGGACTGCACACAGGTTATCTTTAGGCAAATCATGTTACATCATCTGATATTTACAAAAATGGTTTCACTCCATATTTCATTTTTCATGGCACGAAGAACGAAGTTTTTCTATACCTCCGTAATGACGAATAGCAGGCTTGTTTGATGTGGGGCTTCGATACCATACAGTACTAGCTCGGATAGCTTACAAGCGCCAGCTGCCGTTATCAGATCCGCTTTTAGCTCCTTTCATCATGTGACGCTAGATAGAAAGTACTTAGTATGTGTTAAGAGCTGGTAAGAAAAACAACCCCTGACGTTCAAGCTTCTGGTTATTGCCCGAGTACAGTACAACTTTCATTGGAGAATTCGCCCTTTGGCCTATCATCTATGCAAGTAGCGGCGGCACGTCTGCGGCCGCTGCGGGGCTGCCCTTATGCAGCACGATAAGCGTCTCGGCTAGGAAATCTCCCTACAATGTATCGCTTAAGGTAAGAACTTCCAGGCAACCATTTCCTTGTACACCTCAGCGCATCCAGATGACTCTGTAGACCCCCCCGTTCATCTGAAGACTTCTCCGTTCTTGTGTCTCTCCTCCTCCGTGTCCATACATCTCCTATCAAAACCAACCCATCTAGTTTGGCCAAAGGTACACACCATGGCAACATCAGAAACCCCCGAGAAGATCTGGCACGAGGCCAGCTGCCATTGCGGTGCCGTTCAATACAAGTGCAAGCTTCCTGCCCTCGACAGCCAGAAAACCATGAATTGCAATTGCACCATATGCACCAAGAACGGCTACTTGAATGTTTACCCGCTTCGAGACGATATCGTCTTTCACTCTGGCAAGGACCACATGAAGGACTACCATTTCAAAGGAGGAGAAAAAAGTCATATGTTCTGCCCCACTTGCGGTTCTTCACTCATGATTGATTTACATGATACGTTGAGGGAAATCTTCCATGGTGATGTGCTGGCAGTGAATGTGAGATTGTCCATCAGCTACCCCATCTCCATCTAGCGATAACTCTGACAGTCTAAAGGTCCGAATGTTCGAGGATGTGGATATAAGCAAGCTTGATTTGAAAACTTTCGATGGGAGGCACCTTCTATGAGAGACTTCCGTGTCAACGTTATCGGGGGTCTTTGCTGCCGCCAATCCCAGTATCTTGGCCCAATCCTAGCTAGACGGCACTTTCATCAGTCGCCACGTGTTGGCTCTCAGCAGGACCTTGTTCGAAGCATAACCTAGATCACGAGCATAACCCGTTCAGAGCATGACTCAGCGTAATCAACGATGAATATCATATTGAATGAATATCAAGCTAACGAGTAACAACCAACGGAAATAGCGACATTCACGGACAGACCATGTTCAAGATTGCTCGGCTGGGAAGCTTCAGTCTATCCTTTGGAAAGAGGCTCGGTAGAGCAGTGATGGTACAGGATGGATTATTCACCTAAAATGTCTGGTCACAGAAAGACCGATCACTTCTTCCCATCATAAAATTCCTCAATTCAGACTCATGGCGCTTTTCCTGTTTCCATGAATCGAACAAAGCTCTCTATCTCAAAAAATGCCTGCCTTGAAGACGCTTTCAATATCTCTTCCAATACGAATTCTCTCCACACATCTTGATAAGTTTTGACCACCAAAATGCCCGAAAGCTTCTACGGACTATACTCCCAACTAACTTCCTACGGCCCGGATCCTGGCACCAAGACTGGCCCGGTGAGATACTACAAGTATGTGGAAGACGCAAATTACCATGCAGGGAAGCTCTTTGAATACTATCTTACCAGGGATTGTATTGATGAACTTAAAATCTGGCAGAAGATAGCAAACTGTGGAGCCACACCCTTCGTCCACACTATCGCTTGTCCGAAAATAAATGGTACGACTTATTACACGATGATCGTTCGAGAGGAAACGCTTCATGAGGACGTCGACGATATTAGCACCGGATCGCCTCTCCATACTGTTACAACCTCAACGAAGACGCGTAGAGACGCTTCTACGTCTGGCATGCAGGATGATGGTTTCCAACCGGCTTTCGATGATCGTGTGCGTCCCCAGGTCATCCCCACAGCTCCCAGTATTTACGATCCTGCTGTGGCAAACAAACATCTCAACAACCAGCATCCTTCAGATCCCTCATGGCTCCTCTGCCAACCAGCTTTCAGTACCGATCCAGCCTCGAAGCTCTCAGGCTCTAATCAATCGAGGTCAGAAGTCTCAAGCTCAGGGATATCGGATTCGGAAATTTCGGATTCGGACATATCAGACTCGCTGGCATCAATATCGGAAATGTCGCTCTTGGATCCAATGACTCTACCATCTCTTGATCTAAACACTAGCATCCCTGTCAATGGAATTAATAATTATATGGATGACGTCTGCTTCTCATGTCTGGAGTAAGTCCTCACTATCACCCACCAAATCAATACTGGTAACTCACAGTCACAGATTCGATAACAACACAGCAACATACTACAACACCGGCTGCAGTGCCTGTCTCCCAACCCCTACTTCCACCACTATGATAACCGAGCCTGCAACCCGCGCTTCTGCATCAGCCAGTACAGTATCTCCCGATAACCAACTGCTTTCAGAAGTAAGTAACCTTAAGGATGATCGAGTTTAAGTCATGTATGCTTATTTAATGAATAGTTCCATTACTACAACGACACTAGACCCAATCATCAAGACCTCGACACCTAGACCTAGCGATCTAGACGGGGAATCAGCCCCGATCCAACTCAAAAAAGATCGAGAGTTGGAAAATTAGTCAATTCATGCATGCACTACCAATCAATCGTCTCTCAAACCCACACAAAAATCTCTCACCTCCCTCTACTACATCCACCCCCTAGAGCCACTCCCCCCCATACCCAACCACACAGCCCCCCGCCCTCCAAAAGCCCTAATCTCGCAAAGCTCCACCCCTCTCTAAACATCCAAACATCCAACCACCCCCATCGACATCGCCTTTCCTAATCTCCTACCTACACCATCTCCCTCCCTCAAACCATCCATCCATCCATCTAAACGCCCTCTCTCCCCACCCCCACCTATCCCCCAACAAACGCCAAAAAAATCAATACAACCCGATATATCTCTCTCTCAACCGACCACCCAACCAAACCCCCTCATACCCAGTCCCCCAAAAAACCTCCCCCGCGAAAATTTTCCCTCCTACCTATGACACCACGCTCATATGCACAGTACGCTCGCACTTTGTCGTATCCTGACTTCCTCACCCCCAACAAACGCCAAAAAAAATCAATACAACCCGATATACATCTCTCTCAACCAACCACCCAAACAAACCCCCTCATACCCAGTACCCCAAAAAACCTCCCCCCTGAAAATTCTTCCTCCTACCTATGACACCACGCTCATTGCACAGCACAGTACGCTCGCACTTCATCGTATATCTGATTTTCCCTTCCAAAAAAAAGCCAGCCAGCCTTTTCGCCCCCCCCCTCCCTTGCAAACAAATAAACTATTGTACATACGTCGGCGAGGCAGGACGAACGAAATTCCGGCTTTGGGGGGGGTGGAAGTCAAGCAGTGGGTGCGGGAAAAGGTTGAGGGGAGGGGAAAAGCGGAGGGGAATACATACAGTAATGGTTTGGTGTAGGGGGCGAGGCGAGGGGGTTAGGGAAGTGGTGGGGGATTTTTTTTATATGTATGTATATGTATATCTGTTTGGTTGACTTGGATTGTGTTTTTTTACCATCTCTTTGAATCCTAGACGTTTCCAACCCTACTTTCTCCCTTCCTCGTAACTCTCATCCCCGAATCCGCGGGTTAAAGCCTGGATGCTACTAAACCCCGGGGATGAGATGCGTCATTTCGTGGATCCCACTAATCCTGTGGTTGGCACGCTCTCAATCCTATCAATCCCCTCCGTCTCACCTTCGCCTCCCCTCACTCTCGTCGGAACATGCTTCTCAGCACTCATCCCCCTCCCCGCAACCCCCAAATCCACAAGCCCGTCACTCTCAGCCCCTATCCTCCTCCCCTTCTCAATCCACCTCCGCCAGGGCTTATAGCACGCTACACTCAGCGCGCCGAGGACAATGAAGGAGCCGCAGATGGCGCCGCCTACATCCAGCGGGTTACCAACATCCTACGTCCAGAAACAACGGGGTCGGAATAATCCTCACCGATGATATCGAAATGCTCGCCCGCAGCTGCCACACCATCCCAGAACCTCCCACTCGGCTGCGCGACATTCAAGACGAGCGTGAGCAGTTGGATCAGGCCGATGACTACAGCGACCATGACCGTGATGACGGTAAGCACAATGGAGTAGTACAGGATGGCGATGTGGTCTTTTGCGAGGGCGGTGGAGGTGTAGAGGGCCATCATTAGGGCGCCGTCGAGGGTGTCGAGGAGACACATTCCCGCTTTTGTCCAGTATATAACGTGATTAGCTTGTCTGGATTATTGATACTTGGGGGTGTTTCTGGGGATGGGGAGGGAAGGGGGTCACCGGTGAATAAGACGGGGAAAATCAAGATCAGCCATATGCTAGTGCCCTTGGCTGCTTGGATCGAGGCGATGCCTAAAAGTGCGACTTCGGAGGAGGTGTCGAAGCCGAGGCCGAAGAGGATGCCGAGGGGGTACATCTTCCATGGTCTGCCAATGTTTGTATCAGCAGAAAATACCCCCATACTAAACGAAAGGGAACAACAAAGCCAATCACCGGTCAATAAGCCTAAACATCCGCTTAAACAGATGGAATAGACATCCTGCTCCTTCAATCTTGAACTCCTGCTCCTCTCCAGGGGTTAACCTGATGGCTTTCCGAAGCTGCTGAATGAGTTTGTAGCAAATGTACATGTTTAAAACCCCAAGGATGATCAGGAAGCCGGCAGATACGGAGGTGCCTATGATGGAGCCGATCTTGCTGAAAGTGCCGAATTTGGAGCTGATGGCTGAGGCGGTGGCAGCGACGACGATGGAGGTGATTGTAACGATGCTGGGTGGTGGGAGTTGGTTTGGTAAGAAGTGGAAGAGCAGGTTTGGGAAGAGACGACAGCCATAGGAGTGAAGTGAGACGGGAGGAATGAGAAACCTACGTTGAGTGGCCGAGCGAGAAAAAGGTGCCCACGGTGACGGGGCGCTGGCCAGAAGCGATGAGCCGGCGAGTCATCAGGTCAATTGCCTAATTGGTATATGAGCTTAATGGATCCTGCTGATTGTGCAAAGTTCCTTATACCGAGATGTGGTCCGCATCTAGAGCATGGCGCAGTCCCAGAGTGTATGACAGCACCGCAGTGGATATGAGAGTTCTACGTGAACGCTGTCATCTCATCTCCTTTTCGAACCAACGGAAGAAAATATTCAAGTTACTCATACCCGTGGTAGTGCTATTGAGATCTCAGTACTGTCAACTCGAACTTGATTCATGGAGTCCGCTCTCAGACCAGAATAATCCCAACGGCCACCCATGCCGCAGCATTGGCAACTGCAACACCGGCGATGATTGCAATCGCAGGTAGTGGCAGCTTCCGTAGAGCTGGAGTGCGACCATGGTATGCGATTGCTCGGCTTGAAATGATCTTTCGTAGTTCCATGACGGCGGAATCGATATTGAAGCTCAACTGGCTTCTAATAGCGAGAATCTTGGATGAAGCGGCTTATCAATGAATAGAAATTACATGAGTTTTAGGCTTCTTGACAATGCCCAGCAGCTGCATTTTGAAGTGGAAAGTAGCTTAGAAACTCGAAGTTGTTCAATTCAACCTAAAGATCCATCTTTTTGGATTCCCAATGGCCTTAATGAAGTATTGCTTATCGCGCGAGGTACACTGTTGGCGAGAAGTTGACTTGCCCGTTCGTCGACAGGATGACTAAGCAAGTCCATATTGAGGTGCACAAAATTGAAATAGAAACATGAATGTTAGCTTGTACAATTGGCCTTGAGTACTGGAAAACGATTCCCTGGCTTCTGACCATGCCATCCCAGTCTTCCCAACGCATTCTGTCCGGTTTGTATATGTACACATTCCCTAGCCGACAGTAGTCGCCAGGACCTGGGCCTCCAATACATTCCTGCCCTCCTTTTACACAAATCCATCCAAAGAGATTGCCGAAAACTCAGAAAATTATTAGAATTAGAATAGAAGCTTAAGAAGTTTGAGACTGGGGAACTAATACAGGTACATGGAATATTAAAGATCCCATAGGTGGTAATCAAAACAGCAAAACACAATCTAAAGCGCCTGCGGTATCCAGAGAAGAAATTGGAGACAGGAAAAGGGTATTAGAGTACAAGTACAAAACGGAGAGAAACGCTCGACAAAGGCTTCAGCCACCCAATCGACCCAGAATTACTGAGCCCCAGGGATCTCCTCTTCGGCCCAGCCGTTCAAGCCCCACGCGACATTACCAAAGCCGCCAAAACCACTCATACCCGAGAAGCTACTCTGCTGGTGACGGTGAGTTTGTTGTGGCTGACCCTGTTGTTGTAGCTGTTGCTGGTGGCTCTGGACCTGGCCGTTGCCCGAGTTTTCTTGCGAGAAAACAGGTAAGCTCACAGCACGAGCGTGTTGGGCCCTTGCGTTTGCTGGGGCTAGCAGCCCGCCAATGGTTGATGCGCCGTTAGGTAAACTATTGACGCCTTGGATGAAAGTGCTACTGTGGCCTTGCTGAGGTTCTTCGAGCATCGACTTGTTAAGAACTTCGTTCGTGGACGTTCCATACAGTGCTGCTTGCTGATTCGCCAAAACTTGTTGTTGCTGCTGTTGGAGAGTAGCAATGGAATAAGGGTCCGCTTGCTGGGAGTCTTGCTGTTGTTGAACTTGCTGTGCTGAAACCTGATTAAGGAACATGGTAAGAGGATTGTTGCTTCCAGCATTGAGAATCGCAGACGGAGTTGGCGCATGTATCTGCTGGATTGGTTGCAGGCCGTTGTAGGAAGACGAGCTGGTGGACCCTGGCCCAGGAGACAGCATCTGTCGGGTGGGACTGACAGAGCTGTTGTGACTCATGGTCGGCTGCATGCTACTGTTATGTGGTGAATCTACCTGTTCTCGGACTGGCATTCCAGCGTGTTGCTGCTGCTGTTGCGGCGATTGCATATTATTATGATTATTTTGTCGCGGAGCATTTCCGCAACGATCTTTGCCAAAGTTGATCTTGAATCGCGAATATTCCTCTCTACCTCTCATTGCCTCAATTGCTTTGATGGCGTTAGCGATGTTGGTAAAGTTGACAAAAGCACAGCTCTTTTCTCTTAAAGCATTCACGAGCTCAATCTCGCCATATTCCGAAAAGTCTTGACGGAGACGTTCTTCAGTCCACGACTCGTCCAGATTCCCAATATAAACATTCCGAGAAGCACCACCACTTACAGCTAGCGCAATGGCTGGGGGAAGCGCACCAGAATGTTTGCCCCATCCAATCTTCAGTCGCCGATTGTGGATCATGAGCCCCTGTAAGTTGCTCAACGCGTAAAAGGATGCAGCTGAGGTAGGATCGATGAAAGTGACGAAGCAGATATGCTTGTCAGGAATGTAGCGAATATGATGTAAAAGACCCCCTCGGACGACGTTGCAAATTTCTTCAATAGTTGTCTCAGGATGGATGTTGCCCAAGTAGACAGTACGATTGCCAAGATTGCTTACTCCCCCAGCCGTCGTGGCCACAGCTGCTGCTGCGACTGACTGCTGGGCTAACGCATTGGATATCAAATCTCTGTCTGCGCCGTTGAGAACATGGGCATAGCCAGGGGCGATTCCAAGGTATTGAGCGGCGTTCTGTTGCTGAGTCTTTGAGACGTAAGCACACCGATCTTTGCCGTAATACACCCGTCGAGGCGCCTGCCATTTGGGCTCTTGAGGCAATTGTGAGACAGCCTTGATAGCATTGCCAATGGATAGGAAATGAACGAAACCAATTGCTTTTTCGCGGACAAGTTTGACGGTATCGATGGGCCCAAATTTGCCAAGATCTTCTCGCAGCTCAGCCTCGGTCACGTTCTCAGGCAGATTACCCAGATATACATTCCTAGACGCGCCAGACTGCGAGACTGCAAGCTGTACAGAGGTGGGAACCGGGGCTGGCTTTCCCCATCCAACCTTGATATCCTGGCCACGAATGGAGAGTTTCTTTAAGATTGCATCCGAGTGAAAGTGCGTAGCTGAACTACCATCAAGGAAGGAAATGAAAGCACAGTTCTTGTCTGGTAGAAGTCGAACAGACTCAATCTGTCCGCTCCGGACATGGCCGAGTATCTCTTCAGCCGAGGTCTCCGGCGGTATGTTGCCTAAATAAACAGTCCTACTGCTCGCGTTGACCACCCCAGGCTGCATTTGCATTTGTACGGCAGCTCCACCAAAACTCTGGTTTCCCATGTTGCCGAATGAGTCTGTTGGCGATTGAGGCCCAGTCATGAATTGCTGTACACCATAGTTGGATGGAGAGAGCATGCTTTGATACATCTGAGGAGAGATGCCTGAATGCTGGGTTTGGATCGGACTGCCCATCGGAGCTTGTTGATTCTGCTGATGTGCCGCCGAATTCTGTTGTTGGAAGCCACCAAAATTGGAAAATTGGGGAGAAGCAAAAGCAGATGGTGCTCCAGTCTGAAATGGGCTGCCAAGCAGTAGTTGAGACGGCAAGAGCGGTGTAAAATTCATGTCGAAAGCCGTACCTGGAGTGCTCATATCGTTGGTATTCTGAGAAGGCCGTCCGTACGTGCCAGTGTTGATGGACATGTTCGCTCGACGTGGGTGCCTATCAGAGTATCCTCCTGCTGCATGCTGATTCGAGGTATAGGCGCCATGAGAAAAGCCCGTAAAGTCGCTGGTGACACCCGACTTTGACGAAGAATTAGGAAAACGTCCGGCCGAGTTCGGCATCGAGCTGTCCGCTGAAGACTCTTGTTGCTGCATTCCGAGCAAGTGTGGCGGCAGGACAAGGTTGTCCTGCACGTTCGATACTATAACAGCCGTGGTTGCGGGTTTAGGTGTCCGGCTGTATAGGCTCCGGACGTAATAGGAGTTAATTTGATAGTATGGCTAAATGGTTATAGATTTTATCGTAGAAGAGGATTATTGTACAGATGTCGGATTTTCTAAGGAATGAAGTGTCTGCATCAGTTAGCATCTAGTCCACAAGGATACGATTCGTAAAATGAATGAATGCACACTACCTTTTGCCAACAGAACCTGACAATATGCTGAAATATGCGAAGAACGAAGGATATGGCGGTTTGGAAGTCAAGGCGGTCTATCCAATGTTGCACGCTCCTTCTGTTTCAACGCTTTAGCCAAGGTAAGTATTAGCTGCCGGTTCTGGTGTCTACGAGATGTGCTGATGGTAGGAAATGCCGTTTTCGGCGTGTTGGCTACGCTGGAATGCCGGATGGGCGAGTGTTGAACAAAGGATTGTGTAGTGGTATGCAATAGAGACAGCGGTAGTGAAGGTACAAGTATTAAAGTGAAGTGAATGGAAGCTTTGATTAGAAGTACAGAATCTGTAAGATGCAGAACGTAAAGAAGGTGGTAGTAGTTGGAAAAAAGAAAGTTGAAGAACTGGGCGGGAAACGAAGGTAGATGGTATTGGTGGAGTTTGTCAAATCAAAATATTGCCAGGATCAGGAGAAATTGAACCCCTTAAGAAAATAACCTTTTCCAGCTATGTACATACTATCAGCCTTACAGGAAGCGTCACGAGTTATCAGGCAACAATATTCCAATCATGCTTTCTATTGATGCCTTTTCAAGTCATCGGAAAACACTTCATTATTATCTCTCGCTCTTGACAGTAGTAGATTCTGTTGTTTTCCTCTCACCATATCATACCGCACCTGAGAGTAAAGTACCGTACGGAATAAAGTATCCGAAACATTTCTAGCCCAAGACAAGCTTAAAGAGCGTTCGCGGCGGCATGCTGTAATCGTACCTGACGCTAACGAAATGTGTTATGTAAGCTTTAGCGTCCTTTTTTAGACGTTTCTTTCCAACAACTCCTTTCCGCTCGCGAGTCGATATGAGAAACAGAGTACAAATAGCTGTGTAGGATGAGCGGAGATGTTGTGGCTCTCTTTTGAGATACGTCCGGCGTTGTTCTTATGGTAGGGGCTTGCAAGGTCAGTCATCGTTAAAGAATGTCTCTCATGACGGTAGCGGGTATTGGGAAGATTTAGCAAACAATGTGGCAGCTGAATGTTCAATGCGGCGGGACTGGATGATTGGCCAAGATGGGGGAAGATACAGGGAGATTGCATATGGCCTGAATTGGCCTTGTAGGTGTCGAGACTTTTCTGCCCAATCCTCACATTCTATGTACTGGTCCCCTCAGGAGATTGAAGAAGAAATGCGGGAGTAACGTCGGCGAACTTTTACACTGCCTACCTCACGTCTTCGATCTTCGAGCTGTCGTTCCCGTTGGGACTGGTGACGGTGGGAGAGTCTCTACAATTACGAGTTTCGTCTTGAGCGATGCTAACGGTTTTGAACTCCATTCCTTTTCAATGCTAACGTTGCATGCAAACACGGCGTTTTGCTCAGCGAATAGTCGGACCTTCCATAGACGTTAGGAGGTATGCCTGCCATTTTGTTCTGGTACAGGTTCCACATCTCTTCAAACAGAGCCCCTATCTCCCAATCGAACAATGTGAGTACTGAGCTACGGCTATCGTTGCTGGAACGGGCGTAAGCCATGATGACTGTGAATGATTGGCTCACGAGAATCGATGATAGCTGGGCTGCCGCTTCTCTGCTCGAAGCCGCATATATCCACCAGTTTCGTCGCAGCGTATCTAACTAAATTCTATATGCTAATTCCCATGGCCTCGTCAATTCTATCTACGTCTGGCAAACGTCAAGAGTGCGAAATTGCCAAAAAAGGTGCACCAAGTAACTTTAAAAGAGCAAGGCTACTGACGCGGCACGTTCAAATCTGGAGACCTGTCGAGTTGCTTTGATGCATATTGCCAATCAAGATGATGTTGAAATTCACCCTTCCCATGTCGTTAGCTGTCATATCGTGACGGATCACACCTTCGTTGTCTGCACGAACTTCATGGGTATTGGAGGCGTGCATCCTGTTAGACGTGGGGACTCTGTATTATATCACAGCTATGCTGTCAAACTAAGAACGCTCTAGATCCTTCAGGAGGCCTTGAGAGGATAGCTATTTGCATATACCGAGCCAGCTCACGGTTCGAGGATGTTCTGGACGAGGATATAACTACTTGGAGAGGACTAAATCTATTCCAATTTCAAGTACCACCCGTGCGCGATACTACTATCCTCTCGAACCAAACGCGGATGATCGCATCTAAGGAAAGCATGTTATTCGAATCTACGACTCGAGGGCCTCAACTGAGCGGTGCTCAAACTTCTTAATGTCCCTAGGTTTCCTAGATTTTGTCTCCAGAGAAGCACTGCAGAGCTTTACCATTATCTTTATATGCAGTTAGGGCTCCGTTGCACGCTTGACATAAAATTGACACTTTCAAGAAAGCGCTTGCCAGCTGCTTTGGTTTGTGGTAGATGTCGAATAAAGAAGTGGTCGAAACTGCAGCTTCAGAATCAAACTAAACTTCACTTCGCGCGGTCAAGCCGAGTTATATGCAGAAATTGGCCCATGGACACAGCATAACCTCTTTCAAACCAGAAAAGCTTTTTTCAAATATTCAGTTCTTCCCAGCAGTAGACCTCACGAATCGTCTTGAACATGCAATTTGCAGGACGATTGGATAAAGAAACCAAAAAGTTGGCCTTTCAGTTACCACTCCTTCCAGTACCTTCAGTGCTGTCCTCGAGACTGATTGCATATGCTAGATTGTGAACAAGAGACCAACAGGTGAGTCTTCTTCATACCGTTACCTTGTCTTCTCAGACGTAGTCCATGATCCTCCAAGGTTAAGATTCTTTGCGTATGATCGCCTGTGGGGTGGAGTGAAGTCAGGACGACGATCTTTAAAGGTATTCATCGGCAACAATGAGTCCATGGCAACAACATTCGAAACCTGGAGATGATATTTCCGCATACTCGCACAGTCAGATACCATTCATCAGTCCGATGCGTTCTTAAATCCTCATCAAAAAGCTTTCTGTTTCCCTCCAACTCAACATTCAAAACAAAAACATCGAGCCTTCTCTTCAGCTCTTCAATCTCCTTGCTCGAACAGTCCAACCACATCTTCTCAAACCATCCTCAAAGCTACCACCTCTCGAACTCAACCCTTCAAACTCAACCCCCACTCCCCCACCACCAGCCAAAAACCATGACCACCCCAAAATTCACCATCTACCTCACCACCACCACCTTCACCCGCCGCCCCTCATCCTCCGCCTCCCCCGCCTCCATCACCCCCGACCGCATCCCTTTCTCCACCACGACCCGTGAACTCTCCTCCCATACCTACCTCGAAGACGCCAACTACTTCTCCGCCATCGAATTCGAGAAACTACTTGGCCAGACCAGAGTCGACGAGCTGGATATTTGGACCGAGACTGCGCTGAGGATGCCGTTTGAGTTCGCAGCGGATAACAAGACGGGGACGGAGAGGTATCGGATTTGGGTTGTGGAGAAGAGGGTTTAGGGGTGAGGCGGGGTGGCGGGGTGGGTCGGCGAAGAGGGGGTTGAGAGTGGTTCAAGGGGATATGAGGGACGATGGAGGGATGCCAGGATTTCGGGAATGGGCCAAGGTTGTAATCAGAGGTTTCTTCGGTGAATGAGCTAGGTCCCTCTTGTTTTTCTTTTCTAGGTGAAGTTTGGATGTTATGAGAGAGCAGTGAGGGAAGAGCAAAGCCATACCAGACTCTACTCCGGCAGGAGGTTCTGGTGGCAGGTTGGTTCCTCGGCGTGTAATCCAGATTACTTTTCTCTTTTTTTTCCCCTCCAAACAATGTCGAAGAGCTGGAGTGCCCGTGTATCATATGTAATAGCCTTTTCACCATCCTTGAATCTATGCATTACGTGCTTGCAGTTGCAACGAATCCAAGGAATGAAAGGGGTTATGATGCTGTTCACCACTGCTGTGGGTTTCAGGACGGGGGGGTTTAGAGCGGTATTCGGGAGTGGAGAAGGGGTGGGAGTTCAATGAACTCGCGAGCTCTCTTTATCTTCTCCACTTTGACAACCTTAAGTCGCCCTATCAGTTGCGTGCCCAAAACCCCAAGGAAATGGAAATGGAAATGATGGTTGCTGCACTAATGTTCAACAGCTGCTTCTTATATTATGAGGTATCCAGCGCTACTTTGACTAGCAAATTTTCAAGTCCGTGGCCTGAGCACGAGAACTCCTTAGCGCCCCTCGTCCTATTCCTACCTTAGAGAACCCAAATTTTGTCACAAATCCACATCACCTCCTCCTCCGCCTCCTCAATTCCCAACCCCTCTCATCACCCTCCCCATCCATCCCCTCCCCACCCCCGTCACCAACCCCCTCCTCCACCTCCCTCGTCTCGTCTTCCCCCACCTCCCTCTCCATACCATGCACCATCTCCTTATCAACCTCCTCCTCATCACTCTCAATCCCCTTATTCCCCAGCAAGAATCGGCCCAAAAACTTCACCGCGCTTAACGCCTCCTTCCCCGTCGGCACAATATTCTCACCCGGAAGCAAGAAGCCATACGACCCAGTATCGCGGAGTTTTATCTGATACGCATAGCGCACGCGAATCTCGTGATAGAACCAATCGAGGGCGCTGCCGCCGCCGGTCTCCATGCGGGGGACGAGCGGTTTCGGCTCTGCGTTTTTTGAGTCTTTCGCGGTTTGCCGGAGCTTGTTAGAACTAACGCTTCCTTCGCAGGCGGATGTCACGCCGTATGTCTCGCCGTTGGTTAGGCGAATGGCCTTTGCGAGGCCAGTAGCTAGTTCCTCGAGGTTTTCGAGGGAGCGGGGGGCGGAGGTGCACGAGTAAGCGTATGGGTAGAGAACTTGCTGGGAGTAGCTGTGGAAGTCGAGGAATGCGACAATTTCGGCGTTGTTGTGTTCTGTTTCGTTGCGTACCCAATTTGCAAAGCGCCGAGCTTCGACCCCCTGAAAGGGTTCTTCGCCAGAATAACTTTCGGAACAGGGGTTGTTTTTCAAGGAGTCGCCGTCCCATTCAAAGCCGTAAGCACGGTCGAGGTCGATCCCGCGGCAGAAGCGCAGGGAGGTTTCTTGACGGTTTTTGCGCCAGAGCCGGTCGGTTTCCCAGGTGTAAACGTAGCCATCTGGGTTAAGTGTGGGTATAAAAATCCAGTCGAACTTCTCGAGGAGATTGTTCATAGATCTAGATTTGCCGTAAGCGGTAATGAAGGAGTAGGCGACGTAATTGACGCTGCTGGTGCTGATCCATTCGCGGGCGTGGGAGCCACCGGCAATGATGACCGTTTTGCGGGGAGAAGAGTGCCTTTCGGCATTGGTGGGGTGAACGCCAACGCGGAGGGCCGGGATGTCACGGCCTTCGTAAGAGACGCCGACGTTGATCATGCGGACGTGGGAGGGGAAGAGGGATTGAAGAAGGCGCATCCACGGAACTATGACGGAGAGGGGTTGGTAGTTCTGGAAAAAGACGTTCGTTTGAGAACTTGAGGGGCGCAGAATTGGGCTGAAGGTTTGATGATCCTCATGCGGCGAAATGGAAGGATCCGCGGTGGTGGGAGATGGGTATGATTCGAAGATGGCTTGAGCGAGATCGTGCATCAATGGAGTATGCGCATGTTGTAGTGAGGGCGGAAGTAGACCGAGCAACGAAGGAACCTGGGAATGGCCAATTAGTAGAATTACAGCAGCGGGTTATCGTTAGGAAGCTTACAACATCCTTTGACAATCTGATGTCCACCCATTCTGCGGTAAACTCCCAAAGATCTAGAAAAAGCACGTTGATTGCATCAGCAAGAGCCTCCGCTTCCTCAGCCGATCGGATCTCGAAGCGTAGGACAAGATCTCCTCCATATCTCGCAAGTAGTTGGGAAGGAGGGCTGCTTCTTGAGGCGGATGGTTTAGCATTGGCGGACTTCAGCCGCTCATTTGTAGGTATCCTCCAGATGCTTTGGATGATACTGTCTCTGACTCGCGAAAGCGAATATCTATCATTGCGGGTCTTTTCGGTGCGTGCGTAATGGAAAGGAGGGGAGAGGGGTTGTTGTAAGTTATCTATGAAGGCAATGGACTCTGCGGAGGCAACTGTTAGAGTCCATATTAGCAGGGATGGACCGAGAGTCAACAAGTCTTTGAGATAGCGCATAATAGTGTTTTTAGAAGTAGTTGCATTACTCTCATCTCAACAAGTGCAGACTGAAGATTTTGATGCGACTGAAGTTGTTGCCTTCCTCGTTCGAGCTCTTGCGGAGACATTAGCGCTTCCTAATCAAGTCTAGCAAATCCGACAGCATCGGCGAGCAACGTCCGTCGCAAGGAAGCAGGAGGGAACGACGACGTAAGTTTGGCTTCGAACAATACCCCGTCCCTTCGAGAGTCAATCCCTTGACGGAGATTGATGAGCCTGTACCGATACTATTTATGCCTTAAGTTGTTGTTTCCAAACTCGTCTCTCGTTTCTGTCTCGTCTTCATTGGCCGACCCAGCTTCTGTCAGCCCACCTACGGTAGCTACTCTAACACACATCAGATTCCAGCTGAAACACCATACAACACATATCAAACCGGCCTCATTTCCAATGACACTCTCAAAAGTCCGCTGCCAACATGCCTTGGAGCCGTCTTCGTGTCAACAGGCCGACCGATGGGGGTCTCCGCAGGCACAGCACAATAGATCCTACCCAACTTAGAATAGCAAGCGAGAACTATGATGCTCATGATGCCAATACAATGTTAACGGATCCTCTGCAGACCTCAGACCCTCCTCCTATTGTCCAAGAACCCGTTGAGCCGGTTGAAGCTCTTACAGACGGTGCATTCATGGCGCGACCGTCAAGTCCAGCAGTGCGAGATCGCATACCAAGACAGCAGCGGTTTAGCATGCTGAGATTTCGACATGCTTCAGACTCGCAGCTCTCAAAGACTGCGAGGGACCAAGCGAACATGTTTACACCTCCAATGCCTGAAAGTGAGCATTTCCCAACGTCGAGTGAAGTAGGTTTCTACTAAACATCTATTTTAATAACGATGAGTATGTATAGCACCGGCGATCATTACTACGGCACCTACAGCACTTGTGATAGATCCTTTTGAGAAGAAGAAGTCTACATTCACCTTCCCTCGCCGTCGGAAAAACCCGGAACCATCAGGATCACTTTCGGCCAAGCCAAGAATATCACTCTCCGAAAGGATGTCCAACCCCGGTCTGTCCGACTTCAATACCGGGAACGACAGCGCGAGAGCATCTCGTGTAACCTTTGATCAACATGGACGGTCTCGAGACACCAACGATCCTCCAGCGTACGGGGACGACACAAACTCTACGTTGGCGTTGCCTGTCTTCCCTCCACGATTATCAGAGTCGTCTAGGTCTGAAGGGAGTGTCGGGGATCACGGGCTCTATGCAACAACTACAACAACCCACACTGTCTCGACCACAACCACATTCTTCCGCCTACCGAGACGCAATAAACCTAAAAAGGGACCTTTGTTTCCGTTGCCTGTCAAGATTCCGGCCTCAGAACCATCGCATAGCTCTGCTTTGACTCCTCGTGCATCGACCAGTGGTCGCCCGTCGGATTCCCATAGCCGTTATTCTCCCTCAAGAACCCCGCCGGTTACAGCTACTCGTAACCCATTCCCGACTGGCAGCGAATCTAACGGACTACCATCACCTTTACCGTCACCCTCTCATAATGTGCATCTTACTTCATCAATGGCCTTTGCGCCGCGAAGGGACTCCACTGCATCAATGCGATCTGGCAGATCCTCGCCTGTCTTGACTGCCCCAGTACGTCTTGGTCAGCGAGGTAGGTCCTCAACTAAGAATTCCAGGCTTGCCGACGAAGATCTGCCAACGCCGCCCTTGCCTCAGTCAGCTAGGACTTCTTCCTCAACCACAGGGAGAGCAAGCCTGGGAGGTCTGTTTAACCTCTCACGCTTGCGTTCTGAACCCAATTACTCTCGCCAAGGCTCGAATCAAGCCGTAGCTCCTGGTACACCTATCTCGAACAACGGCTCCAAAACACATTCATTTAGCCTGAGTAGAGAATCTGCGGTGGTCCCCGAGCGTCAAGAAGGAGACACTCCGGCTAAGTATTTAGCACGTTTAGAAGAAGCTGTAAGCCGTGGTGTTGTCGCGATTATCCTCTCCAAGTCGGTCGATGAATTTTCAAAGAATGTTCTGCGCAGCTATATGCGCGGCTTCAAATTCTTCGGAGACCCCTTAGATATGTCTATCAGAAAGCTTCTGATGGAGGTTGAGCTTCCCAAAGAAACGCAGCAGATTGATAGGGTTCTCCAGGCATTTGCGAACCGGTATCATGAGTGTAACCCTGGCATATATGCTTCACCAGGTAAGCCTTCTCTCCTCTCGGCTCAACATGCACTTACGGTTTTAGACGAGGCATATTTCATTGCTTTTTCGATCTTGATCCTCCACACCGACGTGTTTAATAGAAATAACAAGCACAAGATGCAGAAACAAGATTACACCAAAAATGCCAAAGGTCAAGGAGTTGCTGATGAAATTCTCGAGTGCTTCTATGACAACATCTCATATACTCCGTTTATCCACGTTGAAGACGATGTTGATATCAACGGTGAACGAATAATCACTCACAAACCACGGAAAAAGGTGTTCGCAAAAGCCAGCACGGATTCCTTAAAAAAGCGATCTCGAGAACCTGTCGATCCCTACACGCTCATTCTTGACAACAAACTCGATTCTCTCCGGCCATCACTGAAAGACACCATGAATTTAGACGACCCTTACAGCTATCTTGGCACCGCTCTCTCCCTCAATCTCACTGATCTTCATAAAACTTTCTTCAAATCTGGGGTCCTTCAAATTGTATCCTCCAGATCCCGACCCGATGCATTCAAATCGCCCGAAACCACAACAAATCCCGCCGAAGCTCATCCTGGAGTGGTCGATATTAAGGTTACAAAGGTAGGGATTCTTTGGCGTAAGGACATGAAGAAAAAGAAGGCTCGATCACCATGGCAAGAATGGGGGGCGATCTTGACTGGGTCTCAACTCTATTTCTTCCGCAACGCAGCATGGGTAAAGAGCCTGATACATCAATATGACTCGCATCACCGGCAAGGCTTTGCAAGTGCCCCTGTATTTTTCAAGCCACCGCTAGAACACTTTAAGCCAGACTTCTTGATGTCCACGGAAGATGCCGTAGCTCTTGTTGATGCTACCTACAAGAAGCACAAAAATGCGTTTACTTTCATTCGTCATGGTGGCTTTGAAGAGATTTTTCTAGCCGATAATGAAGGAGACATGAACGATTGGCTAGCAAAGTTGAATTACGCCTCTGCATTTCGAACTGCCGGTGTTCGTATGAGGGGCTTGGTTGGAGCAGGTCAGGATGGGCAGAGAGCTCGGGGGGTGCGCCGCATGGACTCTGACAAGACCACAGAATCAGTCCAGACTGCAACAGGCGACGTAATTACACAAAGCAACATGATCGGCACCGAGCTTGCTCGTGAAATACAATTGGCGAGACGACAGATTATGCTTCAGAAAATTGTGGAGGCCGACGAAATGCTGAACCGGGCTGGTATACAGCTGGATGGCCAGCTTAGGAATGCAAGGCATCTGCAAATCCTAGCACCCATCCAAAACAAGACTAGGGAACAAGTCGTGCTGGCTGCTGGCGGCATGGCTGCCAGAATCAAGTGGGTTCGAGTAGAGATGTGGCGCACCCGATGTCACAAAGACATCTTAGCTATGGACCTTAAGGAGGAGATGAAGGCTGAGACTGAGCGCCCTCTCAGGCCTCAGACCCCATCAAACACGGCTACAGCAGATCCGAAACCTCGAAAACAAGAATCGATCAGGACTGAATCTGCCCTAGATCACAGGAGTAGCCTTGATACGTGCCAACAAGGAGAGATTGCAGCTCGCCCATCAACCCAGCCATCCCCAGCAAAAAGCTTCGACATGGATACGTTCTTCCAGCCATTACAATCTCTGCCCTCTGGAAGCCATCAGAAACAAGGCTCGTGGGAACTACCACCGTTGACTTTCGAAGCGACAAGAACATCGCTGAAATCGGGATCCAGCGTCGGGTTAACAACGGCACCAGAAAAGATCCTTACACACCAGTCCTCTTTGAGCAGCGATAGAGGTATTGACAGAGTCTCAGACCTAGCGACGAGGCTAGCTACACCCACACCAAGTGTGGATGACGACGAACAGAAAGTTCTCAAAGAAGCTGGTCTGGTCGCACCAGATACTCCTTCACCCAAAAGCAAACGTCCTGAGACCCCAAGTGATGTAGAAAAGGAAAATAATCGAGAGAACGCCAAATCACTTGACCATGAGTTTAACGAAGGCAGAAGCAAGGTCCGGCGGAGTCTGCACCGCACCCTCAGAGAAGCCCACGTTCCAACCCATCACCGGAGCAAGAGAGGCAAAGATTCTGCTTCTAGCGCCGGTTTGACCGAAGACGGCGCCCCCTCTGTGACAGAAAGTGAGGGTCTGGCTCGAGGGGCCGGAAGCTTCACAGTTCATGGCAAGAAAGCGTCGGTGGTCACGTTCGGAGCTGAATGGCAGGGTATGTCGCCCGACGAACGCTTGAAAGTCCGCAGATCGGCGATCGGGGATGATTCGAAGCTTTCAGTACCATCTGCCATCGAGGACGAAGCCAAGTCTGTAGGTTCTACATCAGCAGCTAACGCTAGGCCGACTTCAGCGATTAGTGTGAGTACAACCACTACGAAAAGTGTCCAAACTGGTGAGGATTATGCGGAAGCTCACGAGATCCCTGATGGAGGGGAGCTTGAGAACAGTCCGACAAGCGATGAATATCATACGTCTTAGGATGGGAGCGAACAGCAAGTGAGCCTACCATCGCGATGGAACGTCCAAGCGGTCATATGGCGACTATGAATAAAACACCAGTAGATAGCATCAAAGGAGTACCGGTATAGCAAAGGAAATGCCGAACAACCCGGATGGTCTTGGGGAAATTTCACTATACTTTTCATAGAGATACTCTGTGTTATGGCTATGGCTATGGCTATGGCGTTTCTGTGGCTGGGTGGCGAAATGGTTGTCTTTTGCGGTATACCTCTTCTTCGCGGCAAGGGAAAAGCATTTTGATCCATGTGCTCATAGATCTAGACTTTGTGGCAGCCACCACTGGCGAGGTGTTCTTTGGTTCCAGGAGTTTTGTTCGCTAGACGAGCTTCGGGGGATTTGATGTTGATTATTGAATGAGTGAGGATGCGTTGACATCTGCGAGAGCTTGTTATACTAGGCAATAACACCCTATTGACCTTGGAACCCGAGTTTTCCTAATATCCCTACCTTGGATGTGCATCATACATATGTCCTGTAGTCCTCACATTTATACCGTTTAAAACACAAACTCGCATTCGTCCCGCCAAACCCGAAACTGTTCGTCAACGCCACATCCACCTTCCTCTCCTGCGCCTCCAGCGGGACATAATTGAGATTAAATCCCTCCCCTTCCAATTCTGTTAGGTTTAGCGTCGGAGGTAGTACGTTGTCCTTGATTGCCAATACGCTGAAAATGGCTTCGACTGCCCCGGCTGCACCTAGCAGGTGGCCAACAGCTCCTTTTGTACTGCTAACGTTTACCTCCCTCGCTAGAGATTTCCCTTCGTGTCCCCCTAGCATTAACGTCTTGATCGCCCGGTTCTCCGCTGCATCCCCTAACGGTGTGGACGTGGCATGCGCGTTAATGTAGTCGACTTCAGAAGGCGGCAAGGAGGCGTTTCTGAGTGCGAGTCGCATGGCGCGGTAGGCGCCGTCGCCAGACTGCGCAGGAGCGGTGATATGATGGGCATCGGAGGAGCAACCATAGCCGGCAAGTTCGGCGTAGATGGGCGCACCGCGGGCAATGGCGTGTGTGTGTTCTTCGAGGACGAGCACAGCGGCGCCTTCGCCGATAACAAAACCGCCGCGGGCTCTGTCAAAGGGGCGGGAGGCGTGCTGCGGGGCGTCGTTAGAGGAGGTGGTGAGCGAGCGCGAGCGCTCGAATCCGGTGAAGGCAAGGGGGTGGATGCAGGATTCTGAGCCTCCCGCTAGCATTACGTCGGCGTCGCCAAAGGCGATGAAGCGGGAGGCGTCGCCGATGGAGTGGGCGCCTGTTGTGCAGGCGGTGGTTACGGCGTGGCTGGGGCCCTAAATTGGGGGTTAGACTGATTGGGTTTGGGCCAAGGGGATGATAGGAGGGGGGAACCTTGAAGCCATATTTCATGGAGATGTGGCCGGCAGCGAGGTTGATAAGGAGTTTAGGAACGAAGTAAGGGGAGACTTTCTTTGGGCCCTGTGGAGGGTTAGAGGCTTTGTATAATGTTGCAGCAATGATTCTAGAGACTCACACCTTTATCGTATGCAATGGATGTATCATAGACTTCCTCGAAGCTGCCGATACCTGAGCCTAGGCATATACCCTGAGTTGCATGAGTTACACGAGCTGGTACATTGTATTAGAAGCTCTGCTCACTGTCATCTCCTGCTCAAGATCGCTTTTCGGCAGCCAGCCAGAATCCTTCAGCGCTTCGGCAGAAGCAGCCATTGCATACTGCATGAACTTTGACATCCGTCGCTCATCCTAGTATTGGTAAATGCCTTGCTCAACCACACTAGTACCGAGCGACGTCTACCTACGTCGCGGCTCAGCCAGTCGCTGGCCTTCCATCCGCCGTCGTTCTTGATCCCCGATTGTGGTACAAGTCCGGCGACTCGACAGTTCTGTAACGCCCACGCCTGGTTGGTGATATCAAGAGACGGGTGTTCACCAAGTGATTCGATGCCGCAATGGCCTTTTAGCAAACGTTTCCAGGTGCGTCGAACGCCTGCAGCATGTGAGCGCTAAATTCATATTAAGATCTGTTGGAAAAGATACCAATTGCCAATGGTGTCACTGCTCCTAGTCCTGTGACAACAACTCTTCGCATCGCATCCTAATAGGTATCGTGGGCTGTTGCAAGGAAATTGAGAGCTTTAAATGCCGGCGACTCTGCGGGAAGCTGGCGGAAAGGGTTTAGCTTAGAATAATCTCAAGACATCAACAATTTTGTTCGAGCTCATCCCAGTTTCTCATATACGTGGGTTTAGCCAGCAATTGAAATGAGTCGGGGGCACAGTGCGATGAGGCGCCTTGCCTCGCAATCAAGTACGAATCTGTCCACGTTGAAGCCAAAGCTGCTGCTAACAACCACCAGGACCACTACCCACCTCATCAATCTGCCAAACCTGCCTCCAGACCCTCTCTCACCGCCGGCTTGCCTCCTTAGCCACCGCGTCCGCTCCAGGATCAGCACCAATCGAACCCTCTCCCACGAGCCGCACCTCACCCCCTGCCACCCTCTCAGCCTCAAACCGCACCTCCTACAAAATCAAAACCGCCGTCCTCCTCTCCCGTCCCCCAGTAATAACTCGCGACCTGACTCCATTTGAAAAAGCATTTTTTCTCTACCAAAAACGCCTCAACGAACGTCTCGCCCTCCCCTTCACCCGCTACTTCTACTACCAAAAAGGCACCCCTGGGGACGTCGAATGGAAACGGAAAATCAAAGAGCGCCTGACGCCGGCAAGGGATATTGGGGTCTACAACGCGTATTCGGAGGACGGATGGAACGATGAGGTACTGGTTGGAGCGAGGGAAAGCGAACCGGAAGAGCAGGTTGAGGCGTTGATCAGGGATGCGCAGGTGGAGGTGAAGGAGGGGGAGGAGAATGCTGTGGTAAAGACGCAGGAGGTTGAGAGGCCATATTCGAGGGTGACGGACGCCGACAAAACGGGGGATGTGAAAAGTTTAAACCGCCTATTGCAGAGGACGTTGTATTTGCTTGTGAAGACGGAAAACAACAAGCGGTGGGGTTTTCCAAGCAGCTTTATGGAAGGCAAGGAGAGTTTGCATACGGTGCGTTCTCCCAAACCACCGCTGGGCTTCTGAGAGATCTAGGCAGAAACATACTAACAACCACACTACAGGCCGCCGAACGCATCCTCATCCAAACCGGCGGCCTAAACATGAACACCTGGGTCGTCGGCAACTTGCCCCTCACCCACCAAATCATCAACCACCCTCAAGGCCCCCTCGACGCCGAGCAAGGCATCGAGAAGCGCGGCGAGAAAGTCTTTTATATGAAATCGAGGATCATGGCCGGCCGGGCGAACCTCGAGGGGAATAAGTTTGGGTTAGTGGATTACAAGTGGGCGAGTAAGGAGGAGGTGCAGGAGGCGATTAGTGCGAGGGATTGGGCGATTGTGAGGGGAGTTTTGGCGGAGAGGTGAGGAGGAGAAGGGGGGGGGAGGTTTGTGTTTTCATAGTGTATTATGATGGAGGAGGGGTGTAGTATAGTGAGCAAGGTGGCGGCGTAGATGATCTTGTGTCATTGATAGATATATATCCCCAGAAACAATTCCAACCAGATTCAGTATCTTCTCCGATCATATTATCCTTGTAACAGCAATACAAGGCTCCCAACACGCCCTCCCCCATTCTCACCAAAAACCCATCCCCTCGAACTCGAACCTATATTTTTTCTTCTCCCACCAGGACCCCCTGCCCTATCAATCCCAACCCCCCCCCCTAACTTACCATCAACAACCCCACCCCCCCTCACAAACATACAAACCTACAACACCCACTCCCCCCCCCCCCCCACCATCTCAACCAACACAGAACGCCACAACTAACCCAGAGTCCAGCGCTGCTTTCTTGCTGAAACTAAAACCCCAAATGTTGATTTCGATGTCAGTTTTATATGAGAGGAGAGAGTGCTTGCGCAATTAACGGTAGAGTTGGCGTGGTGGTAGGGGAGGAGGAGGTGAGGTGAGGTGAGGTAGGGAAGGGAAGGAGGCTGAGCAGGATTTATTGAGAAAAAGGGGGGGATGTGGGCATATATATAAAGGGTTTCTTTTTTTTTTTTTTTTTTCTGTTTTTGGAGCTTAGGTAAAGTTGGTAGGTAGGTAAGGTAGGGTAGACCAAGGTGGGGCTTGACTGGTGTTTTGGACGCGGATGTGGCTTCAGGTGTAGAGAAGGGAGGTCGGAATCGGGAAGTGGAGGGGTTTTCGATCTGGAGGTTTTATCTGGTTGGCGGGGATGGAGATGGAGATAGTGATTAAAGTAAATGGTGGACGATGGGATTGGAAAAGAGTTTTGAGAGTCGGTTTTCTTCTATCGTTTCTTGTTTGTGATGCCGATGCGGGAATTCCATGATGGTAGAGGGTTTGAAAGCAACAAGAAGACGGTTACGCGGTATCAGTCACGAAACGAGCACATTAATTTCATGCCCCGAGAGATTTATATTGACAACACAGATATTTCAGTTGCCTCACATCTTGATGTATAAAGTAAGGTAGGTACATACCAGAAGCTAGCTCTGGCCGAAAGTACTAAAGACCGCAGCGACAGGGTTTTTCGGGAAAACTCAGCACTCTATGTCCTCGCACCACCCAACCCAAGTCGCCATCGGCCGCCTATGTGTCTTCCTTCCTTGATTTTGACAGATCCCCATCCCCCCCCAAAATACACATAGGAACACAGATGGTGGCACAAGCAGCAGACGGGATGCCAGCAACCCCTGCGTCATGGTGTCACAGGAAATTCGTCATAAAGGTTGTTGCTGGATCACGCCAGACGAAGGACATATGCAGAAATGTATGATGTACACCTATTCAAGCCCCACGAACGCCATGTGCAAAAGTAGGCAAGGATTTTAGCGCTGCTATAACCAGTTAGTTTGGATTGTGAAAGATCGCTCGGATTGAGAACTAACCCGTCCGCGCCTCCCACCATTCTGTTGCTGCATGACTTGTTGCTGTTGTGGAAAATACTGCATCGGGTACTGGTACGCACTCGCCATGCCAGCGTTGGCCATCAGCGGATTGAACCCTGGCGGGGCGGCAAACGCAGATTGCTGCAGCATAGAGCCGGGGCTCATCTGTAACGGTCGCTGCGGCATGGGCGAATGTTGCGCGTGCATGCTTCTGGGATCAAACTGGGAAGGGGAGCCATAGCCAGCAAGGCCGTTGGGAGCCATCCCAGGATAGAACTCTGCTGCAGGCATACCGCGTGCAGATGCGACAAGGAGGGCTTGTTGCACTTGGGGGTTAACGGGACTTGGTGTGAAGGGAGTATTGAGTTGCTCGTAAGCAGCGAGAGTATTTGGGTCCATGGCGGATGTGCCGGACATACCCGCTTGCACGGGGTACTGTTGCTGAGCCATAGGTTGATAGTACTGGCCACTGTATTGCCTCTCCATATCTGATTGATGTTTCCGACCATTGTGTGATCCATTCGATCGGCTTCGGTCCTGGTGAGGTACTTGGCCAATGTTTCCTCCATGATTATCCCGGTCACTCTTTCCCACCCTGGCAGAGAGACCCACCTCGTCCATCAGTCTCTTGTAGCCTTGAGACGGAGAAGCTTTCAGTCGGCAGAGCACGTTGCGAACATTCTGTACAACTTGAGAACGTAGGCTTTCATCGAAGAACGGAGTGGTGAGAATCTTGAAGATGAGCGTGGCACCACAGGCTTGGTCGCTTAGAATGTCTTCGAGAACCTGGTCGTTTTCTGAGAAGAAGAGAGCTTTGAGAACTATATCCCTCGCCTCCGGCTCACTTCGCTGGTTGATGACCTTAAGAACAGTAAGGTAGGCTACCTTATGCGTACATAGATGGACCAAGTGTGGGACAAGCCGAGGTGCAAGGACCACTCGCCGTTGGGGGAATGCACAGGTATCCAAAAACCACGTAAGTAGAAGTGCACCATTGGCATTCGTAGCCAACTGTACGCTATGCAATGCAATAGCTGACGCTAGCATTCGTTGTTGATCTTTTGTAGCCTTGTGGCTTTCGAGGCAAGCGCGCATCGCTCTCGCGCCGAAACGACCCTGGGCAATCTCCCACATACGGCTCAGCATGGTTTCGAAGATAAAGTTGTTGTATGGGAAGCCGAATCTTAAGCACCCCTGCAGGACATAGTTTCCGTATTGGTCGAGGAATAGCGCAACGGTATATGGCCTAAGGCTGTTGACAATTATCCCGATCTGACTGGGTATTTTAGCCATATCGATGATCTTCTGCGCAGCCCAGGTGCCATTCTTGTGCACACCAATCTGCGCCAGGTACGGATCAATTTGCAGCAGCAATTCTTCCTTGACCGCTTCGGAGCAAAACTCGAACAGCTTCTGCACAACGGTATTCCCGAGATAGTCTGAAGATAATTCGGCAATCTCGGGTAGCATACCCATAGCAATCTCCTCAATCTCCGTCTGTGAGATTGCGTTATTGTCGATTCTTTTCCGGATTTCACGAAGCTTGGGAGCGTCGTGAACTCTAGCATGGCTTGGCTCTGGCACGGGTGCTATTTCAGGTTCGAACTTGGTAAAGGCAATAGCGGCATCAATGCTGCTGGCGATGTGCATTTGGTCCTGACTGGTGGCTCCAAATTCTTTGACTATCTCTAGCATCTCATTCCGGAGATCTGGGAGGTCGGGTACCTCGAGAGCAGCGGCAGTGCTCTGGGCGTGTACGCCATTTACCTCTCGACCGCCGTTAGCGCCATCCACGCTCTGGGAATCGCGACTCTCGAGTTGACCATTGCCGTGAGGATCTGGAGTCCGTGACTGGTAGCCTCCGGTATTGCCCGGTGTACCGGCAATGGAAGCAGTCGGTGCTTTCGCATATCCAATTCTGATAGGGCCAGCTCCCGGAAAGATCTCCGTGCCATTGACTTCGTTTTTGGCTTGGATAGCGCTCTCAACGTTCTCAAAATTGACAAAACCACAGTTCTTATGCACCAACACTCTTGTAGACTCGATCTTCCCAAAAGTATTGAAGATCACTTGCAGTGATGAGACAGTGGTAGAGGTGGGAATATTTCCAAGCCACAGGGCACGAGTAGGCCCGTCCTGAGTATTCTCATCAGAGCTATCAAGATTAGCACGTCCTCCACCAAGGCCGTTCAGTTGCATGGCTCGCACTGCCTCTGGAAGCCCAGCATACTCAAGACTATCCGACATACCAAAATCAGCAGCAAGCATAGTCTTATCCAAGCGACTGGGTGTCGCAAGGTAGCTTCTACCTCCTGAAGCCCTTAATGGCGAGTCAAGCACGCCAGCTGTGCGTGCCCTCGGCCGGCTTGCAGAGGCTTGAGTTGCGAACGCTTGGACGGCAAGGTTATGTTGATGTATTTGAGCCTGTGTGGCTGCAAGAGCAGCAGCGGTCGATGCTTCCATGGGGGTCATTGCACCGCTGTGTTGCCCTGAGTAGCGACCGTCGTGGAGGTAATCGTCGTCCTCTTCTTCAGCGTACTTCTCTTTCGCGTTCACAGAATAAGACCTGAATCGGTTCATGTTTTTGTTGAAACCAGCGAGTTCAGTCAGAAAAGGCTGAACCGATAATCTCTGCATAGCTGGCTGCACAAGCGTGGCTTGGCTTTGCTGTGGAGTTTCTGCAAGCCCCAGGTAATCGAGTGTCTTGACGTCGGTATCGGTCAAGCCGTCTCTCGAGAAGGACGATTGCGCAGGGGAGCTTGGACCATCCGAGGATCGAATACTTGCCAGGGTGGAAGCTCTGTCCCGTCCATTGGCCCAGCTAGTAGAGAACAGTGCAGAACCAAATGGATTCGAAGTGTCGATGTAGCTTGCTCGCTGAGGCATAGAACCCGCTCGCAATCGTGACAACAACGCAGAGGTCGAATTCCCAGGTAGTATGTTCATATTCGCAGCATCGCTAAATACTAATGGCGATGGATTGAAAGGACTTGCTGATGGCGTAGGCCTTGACGTCTTCGGCAGGAAGGACTGGAGGTTGATCATGGCAGGGTTATTGGCTCCAGGAGAAAACCTCGAGGGTACTGTTCCAGCCCTTACGCGTCGTTGGGTTCCCTGTGTGGAATCCTCAGGCGGCGGCATGAAGTCTGGAAATCCATCCTGACTTGGCGACTCAGGAATTGTTTCTCGCAATGGCGTAGAGCCACCACTTGCAGGTGGGCCCCACATGTTGGGTGTTAGGCCTTCTTGAGCTTTAATTTCTCGGGCACTGGATTGCGGTTGAATTCATTAGCTACATTTTCTTCCAAGTTTATGGAAACTTCCATACCGCTTCGAGTACAGCCTTCCACCCAATTCGCCAGACGGGGAACCAGTCCCGGATCTCGCAATTCCTGTTGTACCTCCCACACCGTTCATGCTGGTGGGGTTTCCAAAAGGGGACCGGACCGCACTTCCTGTCCCCGATGGCGGTTCAATAGGCGAGGTGTTAGCAGTAGAGGACCCAGATCGTGACCGGTTTGCGGATATCTGAGGGAGATAGTCTAGATTGATGTGGTGGTCTGGCTTGGTGGAAGGGGCCATTATAAATTATAGAAGCGGAAGACTTTTTTCGAGATTGACTTGAGACGTCAATATTCCGTTTGAATTGCTGGCGTTGATGCCGAAGGAGCCAGTACTTAGACCAACGAGCGTGTTCGGGTTCATAGACGATCTCGCTCGAATGGCGGGCAGGTCTCGGTTCCTCCACATGCGTCAGGCGTAACCAAGCCCAGTCCTGAGTCCGAATATCTGACTAAAACGATGTCCTAAGATGTCAAGGAATTCTCAACACCACGAACCGGTACCCAGAGACTGCGGAGTATGCTAGACCACCTTTGGCGTCCCTGTTATCGCTTCGGATGCGGATAGCTTGATGCTACAAGTGGACCTGATTGTACCAAACTTAATCGACGTATGCGATTGAGCAATCCAATGCCGTTGGAAGTTGTCGTAGCCACTATTGCAGTACACGGCGAGGGACGTCCAGATGGCTCGCAAGGTAATGTGTTTTTCTCGTAATGAGTGTTGTTGAAGGGCTGAAGCTTGAAACGATGTTATGCGGCGCGGGACCCGGTGCCCAAATCTTCCTCTAGAAGAATGGGGGGAGACAGTGTTCAATTTGCAGAAAGTTGTGGCGGTAGAGAATCGAAGATATTAGAGAATTAGATGTTGATGGGGGGAGATCTGGTATCGAAGAAGGTGGAGGAACTGTAAGTGGGTGGAGAGAGAGTTGGAGAAGGATGAAGGTTAGTGTCCACGTAAGGCGCAGTCCAAAAGTTCGTTATTCAGGAGTCGGCGAGCGGGCACAGCGGGCTAAACCGATTGCCACCTAATTATGTCGAGCTCTCCCAATCACTTTCTCCTAACAGCTACGAGTCAAGTAGGGATACACAGAGGGGGTTGTCGAAGTATGTTAATCATGGAGCGAAGAAGTCGATGAGTTTCCACACCGGAAAACTGGAAAGGAAGTGTATTGGGTTGGGTTTCCACGAGCGTACCCAATGGTGTGGATAGTTTTCAACACAATCGGCTGGCACAAGCACGGATGACTGCCGGCAGCTGAGACTTTTGTAATCTGGGCCCGAGAAGATGCTTCATATCATGATATCAATAAACATGATGGTGAGGTTCGGGTGTATGTGCTACGGATTACCGTATTGATGCGTTTAGCATACAGTATTCCGCAAGTCGTCCTCCGTTGTATCATAAAGTGGAAAAGCAACGCTGGCACGCTGGTTGAATGATCGAGGGGGTTTCACTTTGATTTGACGCTTCTCATGCTACGCACTAGCCGGCCCCTGCCCTAGAACTACCGTGAAACAGCTAAGAATTCCCCCCAAGCTCACGTTTAACTCCGTACTCCCCCGTACCTTGCTCTACTGCTGTCCGCCGTACTACTCGTACTACTACTACTTCCACTACTACTCCCACCAATCGTTGTTGGAGACTGTTTGGTGAGCTCATCTTCACCTGCCTCACATCAAAACAAGGAGCGTGTTGGCTAGGCATCTAGGCGTGAAGCGGAGCATAACGTGGATCCTGGATCAACACACTTGCATCGGGCACAGTGGGTTTCATAATTGGGCAACCTTATATAGCTACTATCAAAGGCAATGCAATACTGCTTATTCTCTTAAGTATTTTCTTCGTATACACGCACTGACCATGTCTCGTGAGGCGACTGCACCTGTTTCCGATGAGCACGATGAGTCCTCGTCGGCCGGGAGCGAGGACGACGAGGCAGAGGAAGAAGCGGTCGTCGAGTCCTTGGTTCTAGGAAGATCAAAGCGCGTTACAGCAGGCAATCGGATGTCATCCCTTCTGCAACAGGAGGGCGACGACGAATTGGAGCTACTGTTTGCAGAGAACGGTGAGGAAGAGGACGTGGAGTTTGAAGGCGGCGAGGACGAGGACGCGTCTGATGTCCAGCTCGATTCGTCCTCGGACGAGGATGATCAAGGTCCTGCAGCTAATGATGATCTAGAGGGCGAGAAGGAGCTACAGAAGCAAGACAGGGTCGAGCGAAGGAAGAAACGCAAGGCACAAGATATCTTTCCGAGACCCGGGCCACTGAGGAAGAAAGTCAAAGTTGATTCTACTGCTATAGAAGCATACCCTACGACGCCTGCGCCACGACCAAGGAAGAAGTCGGAGCGGTTGAACTGGTTACCATCAGCGGAAGAAGGGCCCACACGCTCCTCGTCACGGAAGCAGACGATGGAAAACAAAACAATCATACACGAGCGTATGAAGGAAAGTGAGAGACGCCGTCTCAAGCAAATTAGGGTCATGGAAGCCGCGGCGAAACGCAAGGAAGCGTCCAAGCCTAAGGCCATGACCCAAGCAGACCGCATGGCGGAGGCTACACGGATGGAAAAGAAGAATGCGAAAAGCTTGAACAGATGGGAAGAGGCGGAGAAAAAGAGAGCGGAAGAACAGCGAGCGAAGCTGGAAGCTCTACACAATCGGCAACTTAGTGGCCCTGTCATCACTTGGTGGAGTGGGCTAGCAAGATGGGTCAACGGAAAGCTAGGCCAAGTTGGAATTAGAGCCATCAGAGCAATCGAGGATGCCGAAGGTGGTCCGAATGCAGAAGAGGGCAAGGACATTTTGCCGGACAAGACACTTCAAGATCGCTCAAACGTCGATCTGGACCAAGATACGGTGATGGTCGAGGTGCCCCAGCCCCTACCTCCGGCTTCAACTCGACAGCAGCCGAACCATGCCGGGAGTTCTGAGCAGATTGAATTTGCGCCTTCACAGGGGCCCTATGGATTTCTTGATGGGATACATTACTACGCTGCTCTACCTACACCGGCACAACAAACAAGAGAACCTCCGGAACCAGTCTCACCGCGGCCACATGCTCAGAACATGCCACCATCACAACGCTATACAAATCGTCCCGTTTCAGTCGTTGAATACTCGACTAGGAACCTTGTAAACCTGGAGAACATCGACGCGAACGCGATGAAAATTCCAGAATTGCAGAACCACATCCTGTTGAAGAAGCGCAATGCGAAACCGCCGAGTAAGTAATCAATCGGGACCGAACAGGCCACCGTACCTCGCTAACATCGCCACGTAGAGCCTGTGCAAGAGCCATGTGCTATCACCAACCAGCCCGCGAGATTTCGCGATCCAAAGACCGGTTTGCCTTATGCGGATTCATACGCTTACAAAGAGATCCAGAGGCTGAGAGATGGAGGGTCTCGATGGAGTGGTCTTCTTGGATGTTATGTAGGGCCTGTCGGAAATGCTGCTCGAGGCGTGCCAGAAAGGTTTCTGAAACCTACATGAATGTGCAAAGTAAAGACTTGAGCGCAACGACTACGATGTACCCTGCTTCAGCGTCAGCAGGCACGCAGAGATTGATCATATCCTGGACAACGCGGTGTCTGGCTGACAATGCGTAATGGTGGGTTGCGGTGCGGGTTCGAGGAAGCGCTCCACAACAACGGTTACATGGGGGTGATCTCAGACCAAGAAGCCATAGAGGCCATAGACATAGCAGCATGGCCTTGCCCAGCATTTCGGAGAATATCGATCAGCGGCCGCCCCTGATAAGGCGACGAGGCAAGGAATCGGTTGCGAGCCAAAGCGGCAAATCGAGGCACACCCGCACCTCCATCTGCAAGTCTCTTTGGCGGTTGATTGGGTGTCGAATGGCGATCTGGCGCTACGGCTGGCGGATAGATGCATTCAAACGGTCGTGCAGACTTCGATGAACAGATGATGAAGCTTATGAATCGCACCATTCCGTATCATAAGCACGTATGCCGGTAGAAGGTTCGTTTCTGAGTCACGCTGAAGAATCACAGCAAAAGCTCCAGACGGATGCTGTGGACTGAGAACGTGTTGCACGTGGGCGATTGTGCGATGTGTCTAGTGGATGAGGTGACAAACGTTCAGAATAAGTGAATATACGGCATGTACTGTAGAAGGTCAGCCGACCACTTGCATGAAACAACATACGGAATAAAGCTTCACATATATCAATTCTCTCGTTGAAGTATTTATATAATCAGAGTCGTTTTCCATAATTGTTTCGACGTCGAAGATGCTTGTGTAGATCAACCCCATCACTTCCCCTCGTACTGATTGTTATCGGAACTTGACAGGGGTTGTCTGGTTGTCTGGCTGTCTGGCTGTCTGGCTATCAGTTTATCTCCGCCTTTGGCTTCTTCTTTATCTTCGCACCCCAAGCCCATGGAACAAACAATCGACCAGTCCTGGACGAGATTGCAGTCTCCTGGATCCGTATTCGGAGTGGTACGAGTACATGGTTCACTAGATCCTCAGGACGTTCAACATCCCGAGTGGCTCTATCTCGGACGAACATCTCCTCCTTCAACATCTACCATGCAATAAGCCTGATCCTGCTACCACAGAACGTGTAGGCCCCACAGTGCATTGTACTGAGCGCCTCGCACATAAGGCAGTACCACTATCTGATCAAAGACGCGCAACTTCACTCGACGTTCCACCCGCATCTCGTCCCCTACACGCCTGCTGCATCGAGTGTTGTCTGGTGAATGTCTGAGCTCATGCACAACCAAGAAATTTCTTCCTGAAGCACAAGGACACTTCATCTTAACAGAAGCCATATAAGCATAGACAGCTTCGTGCTGTCTCTAGTCTCTTCTCCCAATGTCCTCCACCAATCATACCCATGGCCAACCTCGTACCTCTGTGCCTAATGTAAGGAAGACAGCGGTGAGAGCTGCTCGTTCTGTCCCGTCCGTCAGGACTACCGGTGGCCCCAAGGTAACCTTCAAGGTCGCCAAAAACAAGTTCTCAAAGGACGAAGAAGAGGAACTTGACGAGGATAAAGACGACATGGCTACCAGCTTCTTGCAATTCTGGTTCGTCGTCAACCTCAAATTCAGTCCTTTGTGTACCATTTACGGATCTGACCCTACTTTAGCGCCATGTGCGAGAAGCAAATAGTCATCCCCAACAACGCTATTCTTTACTGCTCCGAAAGGTGTGCCCTCCTTCAAACCCGTCACCTTGTCTGGCTCCAAAACCCACATACTAACCTCACCCCAAGCTGCCGCCGCAAAGACGCTTCCCAATCTCTATACCCAAACCCCAACCACCCCCTCGTCAGCCCCGCCACCAGCCCACCTCCTGACACAGACGACTCCTTCGGCATGGAGCCGCGCAACATCCTCCCCGCCCACCTACCTACTCCTCGGCCCTCCCCCGCCGCCAGAATACCCCCTCAAGCTCACGAGGGCAAGTCAGATCTTGATCCCACCGAATGGAAGCCCAACTTGCCCCACCGCCCCAGCTCAGAGGCGTTCCAATACCTCAGCCAATTCCATAAATCAGGGTCCTCCTCCCTCACGCCTACAAGGCGTCCTGCGATGGCTAGGTCAGCTCACAGTGCCGCCGCTGTGGCTATCACCGCGCCAGAACTTTCCTATACCCCGACAACTAGCTCGTCCTCGGAGGAAAGCGTGACAGGTACACCCTACGAGTTTGCCCCACGCCCGCTGCTACCATCTGCATACACACTTCCTACTACCAAGTCCATCGACCTCGTAACACCGCATGTCGTCAGCTCCACTTCCAGCGTGTCCGTTCCGGGAAAACATACCATGGAAACGAAGCTCGGCCTGAAAGCAAAAGAGACGATGACTGTGGCTCATCTCAGCTATGAGAAGAAATGGACTGTTGAAGGAAATAGGCCTGCTGCTGGGGGTTTGAAGAAGTTGTTGAATGTGGGTCAGATGTGAAATAAAGAGGTAGGGGGTTATGATGGCTACATGGGCTTTGAAGCCATATCATCTTACCCCCACTGACTACCCCGATGGTTTGAACTGGTTGTTTGTACTGGCTTTGACGAGTTTCATGGTCTTTCGCGTGGCATTTCCATCCCTTTCTTCCCCTCCACTCGCATAGAACTTTGAAAAGGCATGTTACGGCAATCCCCGTCTATTTTCCCATCCCAAAGAGATGCTTTTGATTCTTCTCAATTTTCGATAGTTAAATAGCTAGCTGGGACAGCGCAAAAGCAACCCTGCAATTCTTCCTTTCTTTCTCCTGCTGCAACAACCCCCATTGTGCCGTAATCACTCGTGAATCTAAACCCAAGCGAGCGGACTACCCCCTTCCCAGAACGAATCACGTTTAACCATCAAAACAAACACCTCGTCGTACAGATCCCTCGTGCGACACGGGTATCTACGATCTTATCATGACGATCCGTTCGTCCATCCGGGATGACCGAGGGGGTGAAGGTACCTTAGTGACCAGAGCGAGGAGAGGGGATAGGTAGATACTTCGTTACTGCACAAGCACGCTGATCTTATTATTTTCCCATCCGACCCACCCCAGAAATCTATATCCTTCGATATACTGTGGCGAATACAACCCTCATATATTCATTTCTAATCAAGTCTAATGCTTGTATCTATCCATCGCCACCCTTCATTCGTTCGTTCCATATCTCCAGCTCAGCCAATCCCCTGTTTTCATTTTTCTCTTCGCTCTCATGTCGAGCTCTACACTTGTATCCGCTATATTACTACAGAAAGTGCTTTTTTTTAGGGGGCTCATCCTGTTTTCAGAGGATTGTGTTTTCTATGCTTGAGTTTTGTCTTGGTCCCCGGCATCTACCCTCCTACTCCTCCTCCTCCTCCTCCATAGACCCACCCCCCCCCCCCGGAGTAGCCTCCAGCAACAACAAAGAACCGCAATCCCTCCGCCGGAACACCCGTATCCCCTACTTCACTCCCCTCCCCAGCCGGCAAATATGTCTCCTTCCCTCCCCTTCCGTTCCCTCATCTCCCTCCGCCACCTCTCCTCCATATCTCACCCCCCCCACCCAGCCAACCTTCCCACTCCAGAAAACCACCCACCGAAATCTTGCGAATGCTTTTTCACAAGGGGAATGACAAGGGGTGGCGAGATTTGACGGGGGTGGTGAATGAAAGTGGTGGATGGTGGGGGTGGGGTGGTTGAGGAACGACAGGCGGGGTGATTCTGGGAGAGTGGCTTAGGGGTGGGGATGAGAGAAAGGGAGATGTGTTGGATCATGCTAGCTCGAACCGGGACTTGTAGATATAGACTGGGGGGAATAGATTGGGAGTTTGGGCATGAGATTGGGCGGATTGCAGGGCGTGTTGGGTTCGAGACTTGGTTGGAGGTATGAGTCAAATAGTAATGTGTGTTTGAAAAGGAATGGAAAGGCGGGGGGGGGATGTAAGGAAAGCGAGATAAAGATGAGGATTACAGGCTAGGACGATGGAGATGAACCGTAGATAATTTTCAAGCAGCTCTGGCCAAAACTTCTCTGAAAAAGCGGGGTCCCTATCCCATAAAACCCTACACTGTCCTTGTAGGAATGACGCCTAATAACCCACTGGAAAAAGGTACACTCCCCCCTCCCCCCAAGCCTTCCCTACACAAAAACCCCCTCACCTCCTCCGGCTCTTCCCCCTCTCGACCCCCTCCCTCCCACTCCTCATCTCCCCGTACCTGCCCCTCTCCTTGGTCGTATCATACGCCTGCAACACTCTTCCCTGACTCTCATCCGCCTGACTAAACGCATACCCTCTCTGCTTCCTCATACGCTGCACCTGCCTAACCTTCCGAATCGCCTTCTGGAACTGCTCCATGCGCGGCCGGTAATCCTGGATGTTGTATTTCTGGATCTCCTGGACGTGGTGGTACGTCTGCGGGCGGTACATGCGCTTTGCGTACTTCCAGGCGAAGTCGCGCAGGAGGCAGAGGAGCGGGATGAGCAGGGCCATGGCGTAGAAGACGGGGAAGGTGAAGAGGCGCGGGATGACGGCGTAGTATTCGGTAGAGAAGCCAAGTTTGGGCGCCACTGTGGCGTAGATGGGGATGAAGCCGAGCCAGATGACCATGCTGCCGGGGATGGCGAGGAAGGTGTATTTGGTCCAGATGTTGGTGACCAGCGCGGCTTTGCCGAGCACCGTGCCCAGCACCGCCGTGTACAGTGCTGTGCCCCAGACCCAGTGGCCGGCGACTCTGCCGTCGCCTTGGGGGAGGTCCCAGTACCAGATGAGCTCGGAGACGAAATACGCGATGAGGGAGTGATAGAAGCCGTTGAGAATCCAGGAGAAAAAGGAGTGCATCTTGAAGAAGACACCTTTTTGGCCGAGCTGGTAGAGTTGGGGGTAGCGGTCGAGGAGGCGGGCGGAGATGAACTGGTCGAAGATGCCCATGACGAGAGGGGGAAAGACGGTGAAAAAGATGTTGTAAAAGGAGAGGGTCCAGGATTCAAAGATGACCTCGCCGGAAAAGGAATTTTGAAAGGAATACTATTGCCAATTGTCAGTGAGCGGTCCATTTCGGCGTCCGGGAATGATATGCATACCCAAAATTGAGTCATGTACAAAGCAATATTTTTATAGAAAGAATAAAGAATGACCTTCGAGATCCTCTGGTAGCTCCAGGCCCCATGTACAAGCAATAATTTTCGAAGATATCGGAACTGTCCAATAGCTACGTCGGCGCTTCTTGCTGCCTGCAGACCCTCGACACCGCTTATACCAACTCCTACATGTGCGGCTTGAATCATTGACACGTCATTGGCACCGTCACCGATAGCCAGAAGAATTGCTTTGAGGCTTCTCTTGACAAGCTTCACCACCAAGGCTTTCTGCAAAGGCGATACCCGACTGTAAAAATGTCAGCAAATGACTTTCATATCTTGTAGCTGTACGTACCAGCATATCACAGCTTTACACATGACTGCGAGATCAAGAAACATCTTTTCCATGTCCCTTTCCAAAGCAAAAGTTAATGACTTGCCGTCAATAACCAGGGCCAGAGTTTCCAGTTGGCCTCCAGATGATTGACTACGTATAGCGCTGAGCTTGTTCGATAAATTCTCCCTCGTCGCTTCCGAGTTTTCTTCATTTACAATCAGAAGAGTCATGTCCTCGCTAATCAGTTTACAACTCATGCCAATGTTGATAGCTGTTTCCTGTCTATCGCCTGTAAGAACCCAGACCTTGATACCGGCCTCTTGAAGTGTATGGATAGTATCTGGTACACCGTCCTGTAGTTTATCTTCGATCGCGGTCGCTCCAAGAAGAAAGAAGTCATGTTCAATGAGTTCTGCCGCCTTATCAAGCTCCTCAGCACGATTTCCGCTGACAGTCGTAGAAGCTTTGTCGAAAATTTGCCACCATTGCTGGAATTCCTGTTCCGGAATTTCTCGCATGGCTAGACACAGCGTCCGGAGACCTTCCGTAGCATATTCCTCCAGATGCTGCAGAGTAGCCTCGGTCGTTGGATTGTTCTTTGCTAACCGCTCCACGATGACGGTATCGGCTCCTTTACAGTAACACCGTACTTTACCATCCGGACATCTAAAGATTGTTGACATCCGCTTTCGCGTTGAGTTGAATTCGCAAACCGCTAAAAGCTCGTATTCGTATTCCTCGCCTTCTACGGTGATCGTCACAGATTTCGGTCTTCGAGCTACGAATCGGTACCCCAGCATTACCGCCCCTTCCACTAGAGCCCCTTCGTCGGGAGAAGCTGCCTGGTACTTGATTTCGCCCGGCTTCTCGTCCCTCCTTTCTGGTATGACCGTGTGGCAGGTTGCTAGAAGGGCTAGGAAGTGGTGTATTGCAGTCCTGCTTTGGTGTGTCTTGAGGTTCCCACGAAGCCTGTTGAAGTCATGAACGCCATTCCCATCCGCATCGGTTGCTCTTTTGTCTTCAGGAACTTCATCGGCATACTGTACGCCCCCAATCGAGCACTGCTTGAATTCCATCTGATTGCATGTCAGTGTTCCTGTCTTGTCGGAAAAGATGTATTCTATTTGGCCCAGCTCTTCGACGAGCGAAGATGTTCGGCAGATAGCAGGTGTGTCGGTGCGTTCGTAGTAGATGTCAAGGTCCGAGTTGATTAGGAAAGCATGATAGTATTTGACGATTTCGATGGTCACAAACAATGATATCGGAACAAGATTGGAGTACAGTACCCAATAGGTAAAAATATCTGAGAAGAATTGTGTAGCGGTGTTGGAATTTCCATAATACAAATACGCCAATTTCTGCTTGGCGGTAGATCGAACGATAAGATCACCCACAGAGCTGATTATGCTCAAAGTGATTAGAATGCTGACCAACATGAGAATCTGGATGTTGACAAGTCGTTCCACATGTGTTCGTTTGATAGGCGTGGCGGTTGCATTGCGCATAAGCTTCGTTTCATGACCAGTGAATACAACAATACCATGAATCCATGGGGTATTCCGCAGCGTTGCTCCTCTTAGTAGAAGCTGATCAGGCGCCAATGGGAGTTCCTTTTCCCCACCGCCAGCAGGCATGGTTAACGTCGCTTCATAAGTATAGAGACTGCTATTAGGTTGCTCTGACCGAACCCTACCAGAAAGTCGGCTGAGCTCGCTTGGGCTGACAAGATTCGCAGTTTCCGGGATAGCTTGCTTGATTTTCAGGTTAGTTTCTCCGTCGAGATTGGCCGTCTCAATGTAACACAATCCCTCGGGCTCTGAACTTGCCAGCAAGACTAGATCCGCTGGGAACGGTTCTTCGGATTCCACTCTCACAATATCGCCTACAGCCACATTCACCCATCTCGTATTTTCGAAGCTAGACCCTTTCAGCACTCTAGCTTTCGCATGGTTTAGTGACTTGTCCGAGCTCTTTCGCTTGTAATCTTCCACCAACTCCTTTCCCATTGAGACTGACAACACAACACAAAGGGGTATAATGGTTGTATAACGATTCGTAGGCGAAACGTTGGGTATCTGTTGTAGCGCCGCTGTGAACAGGAAGAAGAGATTGGCGTATTTGGAGAATTGCTCGAAAAGAAACTTGGGTATAAAGGTAGCGATATTGTACTTGGCGGTTGAAACATGATTGTCAACATATTTGTTTTGTGCATTAGCCGGAGGGTTGTTGAGGTGGATGATTCTCGGACCCAACGTTGAGGGATCGGGCTTCCCCCCCCCAAATCCGAACTTGAAGGTTCCAGGACTGAATCTTCTTTGCATTGGCTTTTGGGGAAGATCTTCCGTTCCGCCAGAGTCTACCCTAGCTTGCGCAGCTCGGGTGTCTGTCAGAGGCATGTCCATTTCCGAGTACTCCGGCCCCATCCCAAGCATAGTTTTTGCCTTGCCCATAATCCCACCGCCCATACTAAGGACGCTGTTGCGATGCTTATGCCGTCTGCTTCCCGCAGCAGGTGTGATTCCTTCATCCAGCGCACCACCAGCGTTATGATAGCCTCCTTGCATTGATCGATCGTCATCTGGGAAATCATCCATGTCTGAATACCGCTCGTAATTGTTTAGCCCAGATGTTTGAGAGTAAGTCCTTGAGGCGCCAGCATTGAGGTACGGAGGCTGATTTGGCCCATTCCGTGGTGGACCTGGCCCACCAGGCAAACCAGCTGTTGAGTGTTGTGCGCCAACGAATTCGTCGTATGAGACCGAGGGCCGAGGGGGGGCCGCGTCCTCGCTACTGATGTTGTATTGACGGAGGAGTTGCTCGTCATTGACGGGCGGAGGCTTTCCATCGTTGTACACTGGATTATTGTCTTCTAGGTCTAGCAGTGAATGGTCGTTGCTCAATGGCGGTGCCTCATGACCTCCTCCGGGTGGCCTGCCAGCCATGCCGGATGAGGTTGACGATACCTTGAGCGATCACAGTATTGCTGGGCAGAGACGTTGGTCCCAGGTATGTGCATTCTCTTCCGAAATTCCAATATCGCGCCAAAGCTATGCGCAGCTTACGAGCTTCTTGAGTATTGAAGAAGTGCAGAGTGATTCGTAGTCGTTTCACCGCAGTGGTCTTTCTTTAGACCTTCAAAGCCGCCGCAGGGACAAGGGTCCCAACGGTTCATGCAGGCAATAGTACTGCTCTGGTCATTAAAGCACCACGTCTTTCAAGTCTACAGCCACTGACAGTTCCTTGTACGAGTATTTAAGTATTTGCTACTTTGCTTACGTCTTACAGTCGTCGTCCTCGAGTGTAATGATTCGTAGCTTGTTTACCTTCAACCTCCTGTCCTCCTTGGCTCAAGCCGAACTCGATACGAGCTTCCGTTAGCGGTCGATCATTACGATAGCCCGAATGTGGAGTAACGTGATATCCCTGTACCTCACCCATGCCAAGCTTTCTTGAAGGTCATGTTTCAAATCATTCCCTTCAATGCCAACGGCTCTCGGTAACTTACGAAGACCCAAGATGGTTTGCGCAAAATGCCAAAAATTACAGAAGAGCACAGAACTGGCCACTCCAGGAGTCAAGCGGAAAAATGACTTGTACTATGGCTCCCCCGCCGCAACCGCAAAAGGAGCTGGTGACAAGAGCAAATCCTCAGCTACATTAGGATCAGCCGGTGTTGGAAAGGTAAGACGATCCTCCAGACTTGATGGAGTAGAGGGCTAATCATGTGGATTTTTCAGAGTAAACTCCTGGGCAAGGGCGCCAAGAACCCTTATGCCGCATACTCCAGTTCATGCAGCACCTGTAAAACGAAAACAGAACAGGGAAGGAAATACTGTCATCGGTGTGCTTACAAGGCAAATGGTACGTGCCATGACTCACCACCGGCTGTACTTGAGGCACGACTAATGGAAGCTTAGCATGCGCCGTTTGTGGCAAAAGTCAAAATAAGGAGACATCTTCAACCTGCGATCCAGTCATTCAAGGCCAGAAATTCTCGGCGAAATGACTCTATTACCATATTTCGTTTTAGTACTCTCCTGCGACTTATCGAGCAATTCATTACTTTAATGATTTTCTCGAGTTCTGGCATGCCGGTAGCAATACGGTCAGAACGGTCAGCCTACTCAAGGCTGCACAAATTTAGGTGTCAACATAGGTACGATAGTTGTTATCCTTTTCCTCTCTCATCAAAATAATCCCCTTCCGCATATCCTTCATCGACCAGTCCATCTAATTCTTCCACAACCTCAATTTTCGTGCCAAGAGCTTCCTTGCCTTCCCTGATCATAGCCTTCAGTTGCTGATTGAATCGCTTCAGATTGGCATCTTCTTCGAGCTCCCTTTTTCTTATCCTTGCCGCATGACGCTGTACCTCCACGCTTACTGGACTTTCTCGCTTCGGCGATGTAACCGGTGATCGTGATGACGCGAAAGAAGCTGGACGGTCCGGGCGCAATGATGGCGATCCGGCGTAGGATGTTAGAGAAGGTCTTGATGCAGGTAGAATAGGTCTCCTTCCAGCTCTCGATGGCGGCTTCCGACCGGAGGCGCTCGTTGAGGGAACTTTTCGTCGAGTGGGACTTGCTTCGCGAGAAACTCCAACTCTGTCGACCACAATCCAGCTCGCACCGAGGCTTCCCTCACCCTTCTCTCGTTGTAATCTTTTAGCGGCTCTGGATGGTGTAGTATGATCTTGGGACATGTAATCCGGGATAAAGTCTTCTTCTGGGAACCCGCCCGGTACAGGCGTTGTATCTCTGTTGGTTTTCTGAAAGACTTTACCCTCCTCAACTGCTTGCCAAACACTTTGATTCAGATTTGCGACAGATGTTGGTAACTTCATTCCATAACCCTGACCTCCACCAGCAAAGAACCCTGGGAATGTTTTTACTCTGCAGAATTCCCACACTGTTCCAGCTACACCAACAAAACGGTGTACGGCGTTTTCTAACCCGTTTCGTAATCCCGGAGATTTGTAGATCCTAGGACGGCCGTTTGACTCTCTCGCCAATGCTGATGAAAGCCGAGGGGAATGGTCATCCATGAAAAGATCATTGCTCCTATCCCAGCCTCTACCTCGTAGGTTCATGTCTGGCGATGTCTGATAGTCGTTACTTCTGTCTATGACCGAGGTAAGTGCTGTTGGAGTATCAAGACCACCGGCCAGCCTATACCGCGTGTTGACGAGAGGTGCCGGACTGCATGTTCGTGAGTTAGCTATTGTTGATGGAAGCCCGGGCGACCAGTCGCTGGCATCTGGGGAGTGGAAGATCGCTTGGAAGGAGTCATGGCGTGTGCGCTTTCGACTCGTGACGCTAGAGTCGATTTCGCTCGACGCGAAAGCTGTGGTTCTGTAAAGAGAGCTTGATGCGGACGGTGTGCTAGGCGGTCGGAAGATGTGTGATTTTACTCCTACCTTGAGGTCGAGCTTAGGAGGGAGCGTACTGTCAAGAGAGAATGAGCCAGGCATGGTTGGATGACATGCTGATGCCATACTGGGCTAGAATGTCTCAACCTTTAGAGTAGCTGTGGGCCTCCTGAAACGGCCGCAGTGGACTGGAATGCGGAAGCGTGGGTGGGGTTAAAGCTGTGCTTCAGCCCTACCGTTGCTATGGGCAAGTGCCCCGCAAAGTCAACATGAAGCAAAAACAGTCTTTCACACGAGCAAATCCGTATTAATCGGTCCTCGATCTCTTTGTTATGTTACTTGGAGACATGTCTGATTAAACTAACTCGATTCACCACCAGACTCCTGATGAGGTCTCTAGCTAGGAGTACTCAAGCAGCGATCTTCTACTCCTGAAGGTTCTTTGCTCTGTCAAGACAATAAATGTCAGTCAAGTAATGATTTCGAGGGATCTAAATCAGAGTCTTTCCTTATTCTCTTCATGCGCCATACTCCGTGCTTTGTCTCCGTCAACGAGAACACACCAACCCTCACCTCCCATGCCGCCGGATCCTCCGACACCTGCCTTGAACTCCTTGATTGCATATGCTAAACCTTCATTGTCGAAGCTTCCGGGCTGTAGCCAAACAGCAGGTATGCCTGCTTCTTTGGCCTCACGAAGAACTTGCAAAGTTATAGAAGGCTGGGTGATGATGCTGAGGGAGGTTTCAGTTGGGAAAGGCAAGGCGGAAGGCGACGGTACGCTATGGTAGGTGGTCGTTGATATCTTCATGCTATGGCGTGAAGGCGTTACAGGCTGGACAGGCAAAGAGCGCGCATGATACCAGGCGAGGACTGTAAGGAGGTCAGAGGACTAAGCTGATGTCGAGTCTAATGCAAAGGGTGCTCGTGCCTTTGTAGCCGAATTTATGCGTGTTCTGGCTTGCACCAGCGACAGCGAAATGTGGCGAGGAGAAGAAGATTTTGGCAGCTGTTTCCATTGTCGAAGTGTCAAAAACCTCAACTGTTCGAATCTAATGAGGTTTCTGGGAGTAAGTCTTCCAAGAGCCAAGAAGCCTCGGACGAGCCTTCGCGACATAACGCTGCTAGACGTGGGGCAAGGGTGGTTAGTGAGCGTTACTATCGATCTGTTATTACTCCAGTACCGCCGTCAATTAAGGTACTCATCATCTCCAACTCGACCATTCTCTAGAGGAGCACAGACTCTTCTCCTGTACTGTTACCGATTCGAGAGTTGGAAAAGTGGAGTTACGGGGCATTGAAAACAGCAAGGGACTACCATATGGCACAGTTCGCGTGTGTTTATCTACAATCAGTGCAGTGCTGGAATAAAGTCTTTCATCTAATGTCCGAATAGTAAAAGTACTTTCAATCATGCTTCGTATGCTGCGTTCCGTCCCTCCTACCCGCCATCACTTTATAAAACGGTCCTTACGTACCATGTTGGCCCTAAGGCTTGCTGCGTTGACCTTGGCTGCGGACACGGTGTTGTTGCGCGCTCGCTCTCTGCATCGTTTCATAAAGTTGTTGGCGTAGATCCTTCGTTTGGTATGATAGAACAGGCCAAAATTCTTTCATCCACAGACTACCCCAATGTCGCCTATCGTCAATCCGCTGCGGAGAGCTTACCCTTCCTTGATGACAGCAGCGTCGACATGATAGTTGCAGGGCAAGCAGCTCATTGGTTTGACTATCCAAGATTCTTTCCGGAAATGCAAAGGGTCGTCAGGAAATCCGGCACTCTTGCATTGTGGGGGTACAAGGATCCTATTTTTGTCGATTATCCGAAGGCTACAAAGATCCTCAATGAGTATGCGTATGGTATGAATGAACAGTTGTTGGGCCTATACTGGTCACAGCCCGGCAGGTCCATTGTCCAAAATAAGTTGCGGGACATAGAGCCACCATTAAGTGGCTGGGAAGATCTACAGAGGATTGAATATGAGCCTGAGACCAACGGACCAGATTCCGGAAAAGGCACCATATTCCTGCGCCGTAAGCTCAAGCTCGGAGAATGTATGAACTACATTAGGACTTGGAGTTCGGTTCACGCTTGGCAAGAGAAGCACCCTGACCAGAGGAAACGCGAAGAAGGTGGAAATGGCGACATTGTAGATATGATGTTCGATGAAATAAAGTCAGTAGAGACGGATTGGGACCGAGATGAGGATAGAGAGGTAGAAATCGAATGGGGAAGTGGACTACTGCTCGCAAGAAGAAAGTAGATGCCTTCTTGACATTCATATCCATTTCGAGCATTCGCTAAGGTACGTAGAGGCAAACACGCTAGGGCTAAGCAGACTGATAAGGCTGACAGGGACCCGCGAGTTCGCATCGTCATCATACTTTAGGGCTTCGAGGTTTGATGAATTGTCGCTTTTTGTGGTTACGAGCTTGCCACGATCAAGCGCTTGGATTTGTTGACATGTAGTATCCTGCAAGTATTGTTCGACAGCCATGCCTCCGTTCATTCCTCGAAAGCGTCCAAGCTCGACGCCACCCCCAGATGCGCCAACTCCAAAACCGATGAAGAAGCCGAGCATATTCGAAACATTGGACAAGTTACCAGCCTCCGGTACCTTACAAGACAATAAAGCCTTTTTGGATGGATTGAATGGCTCAGATACCGGCACGTCCCTTAGCGACGTGAGCAGCGCCGAATTCGAGGATGCATTTCCAACCCGAAGTCCCAAAAGGCGGAAACTAAACCATAATGCCGAAGACGATGAAGAGGTTGACTGGGAAGATGCTATGCAGACAGGAACAATGGCGGCAGCTAAGTCCGTTTCAGGACCGTTGGGCGACCTGGAGCTCACATTAGACAAGGGCACCCGAATTGGCTCACTCACCAATCCTCACGACAAGAAGAAGGGGCCTAGCAAGATCGAGAGACAGATTCGAACGGCGACGCATTGCATGCATGTGCAGTTCCTCCTGTTCCACAACCTGATGAGAAATGCTTGGGCATGCGACAAAGAGGTCCAGAGTTTATTGAAAGGCAGCCTGACTTCTGTCGTCAAAGAGAAGATCAGCAAGTGGAGGCTAGCCTCAGGCATGAGTGAAGAGACGGCATCAATTCCAGGCCCTCCAAATTTGGGGGCCAAGGGTAGGAAGATTAGGCGTCGAGATGTAAACAACGAACGGAATCAGAGAGATTGGGGAGAGCCAGCCGAGAGACAAGAAATAGGGGTGCCGAACATGAGTCGTGGAGATCCAGTGGTCAAGCTACTTGAGACGTTAGCTGCTTACTGGAGGCAGCGGTTCACAGTCACGGCTCCAAGCCTGCGCAAGCAAGGTTATAAATCATTGGAATATTTAGAGGCCGAGATCGCTTCATTCAAAACTGATAAGCATGATCCAGAAGACCACGGCGGACACGTAAATAGAATCGAGGGCTTCAGAGATTTTGCAAGGAGCTGTGAGGGTAGTAGAGACATTGGGGTGCAACTGTTCACTGCACTGCTCAGGAGCGTGGGCTTGGAAGCAAGACTAGTTGCAAGCTTACAGCCTCTCGGGTTTGGCTGGAGTAAGATTGAAGACGCAAGTGGGAAGCAAAGACAACATTCCAAAGCGACAAAGCAGGGTACCAACGATGAGTCTAGTTCCGATGGTGATTCTAGCGTTGCAGTTGTAAAGTCAAATAAAGCTCCCAAATCAAACCGGAAGACTTCCAAATCAGCCAAAATGAAGTTGAGGAAGAAAGGTCAACTCGCAGGCTTAGAAAATGCACCCGTCTGTGTTCTTGGGGATTCCAGCGACGCTACCAACAAACCCGTTGATGATGGTGAAGATGACGATTCCGTTATTGACATCACCCCATCGACATCTCGTAAGAAATCTAACATGAATTACGATAAAGACATCCGCTTCCCTCTATATTGGGTTGAGGTCATTTCCCCCATCACTAATGAGATATATCCTGTCGATCCCTTCATACTTACCCCAGCTGTGGCCACCAGCTCGGACCATCTTGCGGCGTTTGAGTCAAGGGGGCCTGGAGCAGACAAAGCAAAACAGGTATTCGCATATGTGGTGGCATACTCTCCAGATGGGACTGCTAAAGACGTCACAACTAGATACCTGAAACGACATATGTGGCCTGGGAGGACCAAAGGCGTAAGGATACCCATTGAGAAAGTACCGGTGTATAATAAAAAGGGCAAAATAAAGCATTATGAGGAATATGATTGGTTCAAGACAGTCATGAGCGGCTACAAAAGGACCGATAAGATGAGAACTGCTGTGGATGATCTGGAAGATGCCAAAGACCTCGAAGCTGTTAAGCCCGAGAAAAAGGAGACCAAAGCTGGTGAGGAAACATTGCAAGGCTACAAGACCTCAGCCGAATTTGTCCTCGAACGCCATTTACGTCGCGAAGAAGCACTTTTGCCAGGTTCCAAGCCCGTGAAAACATTCCTGGTAGGGAAAGGAGATAACGCAAAAGAAGAACCTGTCTTTAGACGCAAAGACGTTGCTGTATGCCGCACGAGCGAAAGCTGGCACAAGGAAGGTCGCCATGTCAAAGCTGGAGAACACCCAATCAAAATGGTTCCTGTACGGGCTGTGACGCTAATGAGGAAGCGCGAGGTAGAGGAAGCCGAAAGAGATGGGGGGGAGAAGCTGAAGCAAGGCCTATATTCTTGGGACCAGACCGATTGGATCGTCTTGCCCCCAATTGAGAATGGCCTTTTGCCGAAGAACGCATTTGGAAACATGGACGCCTTCGTGCCGAGCATGATCCCGAAGGGGGCAGTTCATATACCGTTGAGAAGTACTATGAAGATATGTAAGAGATTAGGGATAGATTATGCGGAAGCGGTAACGGGCTTCGAATTCGGAAAGCAGCGAGCAGTTCCGGTCATCACCGGAGTCGTCGTAGCCGCGGAGCATGAAGACTTGGTAATTGACGAATGGGAGAAGGACGAAGAGGAGCGAAGAATCAAAGAGGAAGGGAAGAGGGAGAAGGCTGCTTTGGCGACTTGGCGGAAATTCTTGATGGGGTTAAGGATCGTAGCGAGGGTCCGTGAAGAGTACGGCGGGGACGCCGATGCACATATGAAGGAGGAGATGAATCCTTTTACGAATAAAAACAAGACATGCTATCCGGCAAGTGGCCCAAAACGGATAGCTTTGACTAATGAGGACTCGCTCGAACATCATGATGAGGACATGGCGGGCGGGTTCATAGTGGATGATGATGTGAGCGGTGGTGAAGGTCGAGGTGGCTTTCTTCCAGAAGGCTACCATGAGGAAGTACCTTCTCATCGAGACGAAACAGACTTCATGATCGCGAACGAAGCTGAGCCCGTCCAGAAGCAATCGGTCCCCGAACTTTCAAACTTGAAAGTCGGAAATTCCAACGCCAAAAGTGAAACGAACGACGACGGCTCCGACCTCTCAGACCCCGGCGAAACCCCACCACGAAGCCAAACTCCCTCCTACAATCCTATTCCCCTAACCACCAAGAACCCGAAACCTCGAACCACCCGCTCCACCAAGAAGATACCCAAGCCAACTGCAAACGTCATCGAAGCACATTCCCCCCATCCCCCTCTTGCTACCACACGACCAAATCGTAAATCAGTACGCAAAAGTGCGAAAGCAGTCAAGAGTCAATATTTCGCACAGAGCAGCGAGGAAGATGGGGATGAGGGAAGTAGCGAGGAGAGTGAGGGGAGTGGGGATGGTGTAGCTTGGAAACCTACGGCGAAGAGGGGGAGGGGGCGGCCGATGAATGGTGGGAAGCGGAGGTAGTGAGGGAGGGAGCTGGTATTGTTGTTGTAGGAATATCTTGGAGTGGAGATATCATGGCAGACCTGATAAACTCAGAGCTGATACAATTCCTGCTCCTCTAAATCCAGCTCACATATACTTACATAGACCCATTATCCTCGATCACAGGCCAGCTCGAAATCCACTTGTAAGTGGTCGCTGGCTATGACCCTTCTAGTCATGAAAAGCTAAGAGAACCCAACGACATTCCGACACCGTTACAAACGACTAAACGGCCGAAACCAACGTGATCAGTCTGAAGCAACTTTAGCCCATTATGTTCGAATATCGACAAGCGCATATCGTCTCTTGGTCGTTTTATAATTTCGATGAAACTTCACCAACGAACAAGAGAAAACTCTACATGTATTATTCGACAACTTAATGTATACAAGTCGTGATATGCATATAAAACAAAAATACTTCATATTGGGCAACTCATCGATTTTTACATCTTTCCATCCCGTCTTTATACGAAATATATTTGACCATTCAAATCACTTTACGTCGTCGAAGCTATTGAGCAAATGCCTGTTGTGAGAGGTTTTTCTTTCTCTAAGAAAGAAGATGTGTCAAAGTGAATGATTGCATGAAACAAACGAGGGGATGGAAGAACGTTCATCTTCTCTCTGCTTATATATATACACTCGACTAGTATATAAGAAAAGATATCCTTGTCGTTTTCAACCACACTCTCTGCTTCATCTGACATGTCCCAAAGCACATATGACCAACAAGGCATCTAGAAATAACGCATAGATCACAGGAAAAGTTTCCCAAGAACAAGCATTTTGCTTCAATTCTTCTATCCTATTGATACCCGAACAATATGATAAAAACCCTTCCCAACCTTTCAACTCCCAAGAACCCCCCCTCAAACGCCACACCTTAACCCATAACACAAATCCCCCACGAACCCTCCCATCAAACACCACATAACCCATAACCCATGAAATCATTCTTCCCGCCTCTTCGGCGCCTCCGCAAAAACCCTGCCCCTGGGTGGAAACCGCTCGCTGAGCAGCCGCTCTTGATCATCGCTCCACCTCCCAACCGATGATCTCGTATTGTCGTCCGCATTAGCCTCTGGCCCGTCCTTGATCCCTCCATCCGCATCGTCTCCAATCTCAAAGGCATCGCTTAGTTCTATCAAATCGCCCACTCCAGACTTGCAGCCCGCTGCTGAGGGCTGCACGCTTTTGGCGGCTCTTGACGCTAGCTTCCGTACCCAGCCCTCGATGGCACCACCCACATTCTCGATACCGGTGGAAGAATTTGAAGTAGTGGACTCAAAAGAAGCACGCGGAGCGACGTTAGGTAAATGCGCCGCGAACATCCTGTTCAGCCCATCCTGCGCCGGGCCAGGACTGTGCACGTCCCTCCCTAGAGTGCCAACACCCCCTGGGCCTTGCAGACGAGTAGCAAAATTAGAACCGGACGAGGATCCCGATTTTGATTTCTGCCGACGTGGTGAAGAATTATCAAAGGAGCTTGTCCTCGGCAGGTCGAGCGATTGCGGTGGAGTTTCGACATCAGAGAAAGATACTGACTTCCGCCTTCGTGGGGGGAAGAAACCAAGGATTTGGCGGGACAGGCGGGCGATTTCTACGGGGTCGGGGAACCCGTCAATGGAGACCCAAGAGTCGTGTTTCCAGGGTGGCTCTTCGGGGTTTGAAAGGGTCACCGAAATAGACGGGGAAGTGGGTATGCTTGAGAATTGGGTTCCTCTCGTTTCTGCGGAGCTGGAGGCGGATTCTCCCCAGCCGAAGTGAGTGTTTGTGGGGGTTTGCATGGTTTCTTCAGTGTTGCCGCCGCCAAGGAGATCTACTGAAGTAACGGGATCAAGAGCTTTGCGCCCTCTTATACCGCATGCATCCACAGGTAGAACAACCATCTTCCTGACTTGTATACTGTCATTTGGCCAAAGCCGGTTGGCTCTTCGAAAAACATCCGGCTTACAGCTGTATTTGAGCATGACGCCCGCAAGTGTGTCTTCCGATTTAACCTTGTGTACGTAGACCAAAGCATCTCGATCGTCGGTCTGATTGGGAGGTGCCGATCCTCTTTCAGGTGATTCTCTCCTTTTGTACCGGCCCGAAGTATCTGGATTAAGATACCCATTGGCAGCCAGCAAAGTCTCGCGCTTTTTTGCTTGCACCTGAGCAAGGCGATCCTCCCGACTTCCATGCCCAAGTTGCCTTTCTGCACCTCCTGAGGGTCCCCATTGCGTGGGCGGGGCGCTAGTGGTACGGCTATGGGTTGCTTCTAAGGGTCTTCGGCGTCGCCTCTCCTGCTGCACAGGAGTTTTTGACGTGCCAAGCGTATCGCTATTGAGAAGATTGGACGCTATGCCCTGCAACGAAGACCACGACGTTCCCCATAAGCCCGACACGAAGGTGGAAGGTGTGGCTTGGGATCCCAGAACTTTAGCGCCGCCATACAACCTGTTGCTAGTTCGAGGATTTTCCAAATTTCTGCTCGACGATGCAGAGCGCGAGGGGTGTTTGCTTGGGATTGGCGAAGGTGCCCTTGAAGATAAGAATTGAGGCCCGTCGAGCTGGGGAACACTTGTGAGAGCTGTACCAGCCAACGTATGATCTTGATCGCTTGAGAGCGGGCGCCGAATTCGAGGTCGTAAAGTACTCGAGTTTCGGGAAGAGGTTGCTTTGGGTAGCTCGGTGTTCATGGCCGCGGGAGCCGACGTAGCCACATAGAACTCTTCATTTGACTAATTTGTAAAGAATGGGCCTGGCTCGGCCTGACGAGTGGTAGCTTTAAGCATCTGAGCAGCCTTGCGACCATTGTTTGTTCAACAGCACAGTACAAAGGAGGGATGACACGCCTTGTTGAACGGAAGGCGCGGTTGAGGCGCTTAGCTTCAGCTCTTTGCCTTTCAATGCGACCATTTGAACCGTTCAAAGTCAGGGCTAAGCGCTTTGAACATCGTAGAACAATGATGTTGATCAGATTTAGGGTAGAACTTTCCGAACACCTAACCGTTTGTTTGATGGAGCGGTGCGCCGATTCTATAGCGATGGGCTGCTACAGACATTGCGAGTCACACACTTCTTGACCGATGTCTATGATATACGGATCTATCAGGTTGCAGTTTGGCAAGCTTGTGCATTGAGCTCTCGAACATGCTGTACGTTCCTAGGTATCAAACATCTTTGAAGTTGCAAGAAAAGAATGACCCTTGCAAATTGATTCCTATTGACATATACTGAAATCTAGTGCTGATCATCCATTGCCGATGGAACAAGCCACGGATGGTACAAAAGCTGCTTCGTGGTCTTTCTCTCCTCAGGTAGCCATCGTAGCATTGACCTCATCAGATCTAAAAAGAGTTCTTGATCTTTCCCCTGAAGTCGCACCTCGCCATCCTCGAGAGTGGTATAATCAACCAAGTTCAGTTCGTGAAGCCGCATGAGCATGCCATCTTCACCAAAGAACCCTTAAACTGCAGGACAACGAACTGCATAATCTACCGGTGGAGGACCGATCCTTGCCTGTATTGCCGCTGCATGTATGACATGGTCGTACTCCCCAGTTTCGGGATGATTGACATTGAATAGATCCTTACCTTCATACATCTCCCAGACCTGTGTTCGAGGTTATTTATAAGTTCTCAATCTCTACCTACCTTTGCTCTAGACTTATCAGGCAGGCTAGGTTCCATATATCCACACTATAACCCCACTGTACCCCGATCAAGACTTCTGGGGCACGGTAGGCATCGGGTTGAGTATTCTGTTTAAAACCTTCTTGGTCCATCACTAATGCATGTCCGAAGTCGGCAAGTATTGGTATCCCCAGAAAAATGGTCGTGAGGTATAACTGGTTCTGTCCTCCAGATCTCTTTGGGGACTTGGATCTTGTTCTTCGGCTCTAAGTAGTTCATCAATGTCTGGTTGATGCTTGATTTTATACATGATACTTTCCGCCCTAATGTCTTCCAATCTGTAAGCCTGACTTAAACAAAACATCGTAGCTCGAATGATCAGACTTACCAGTATGCACAATCTTACAATTGCTGTAGAGATGATTAAGAGCCAGTAGAACGCACAACACAATCTGCTTGATGAACCCATCTGGAGTTCTCCCAAATCCCCCCTGCAGAAATCTTTTTCTGAGAATAGAAGCGCTTTCACGCAAGGAAGTGTGTATCAAGCATGTATGGTTGCCGTTGAGGCCACGAATGGCAAAAGAGTTAGACAAGTCCCGGAGATATTGACATCGCCCTTGTGTTTTCTCTGCCACAGCAATGTGCTTGAAGATATTGAGCTCATGCGGCGTTTTTGATTATTGAGATTGCTCGATTGTAAGTATTTTAATCGTTACGAAAGTTTTCCATCTCCTTAGTCACCTTTAGGCCACTTCCAGTTGGATCGTTGATGGAAGGGTACATACAGTAGATCCTGGGCCAGCCAAACAGTAGAATGGGCACCGAATCTGAGCTTGATAAGTATTAGATACCTGCCATACAATATCTGTCCGAGACGCGCAGGGTAATAGTTTCTTGGACCGTAGCCTAGTAATCTTTCTTCTTCGACTTTCGTCTCGGATGAGACGATGGCCGGCTTCACTCGAACCAGTGGCAGTCGTGAGCCTCCTAGAGCGCGTATCGTCCATTTGAGAATGGAGTTCATGTTATGATCAGGGTATGCGTTGAATACTGCACACAAACATAGAGGTGTGGTAGCGCTACTACAGTTATCAAATTCATGTGAAGAGCGCAACCAGTGCTCATCTTGAGATTTCCGGCACGACATATGGTCAAAGGGACCATGAGGGGCACCTTTCGTTTCAAAACAATCATCAAGTATGAAGGAAGCTTGATACCGTACTCGTGACACCGTTGAAGAGTCCGAGAACAGATTGAAGGAGATGGTTCTAGAGATATGCTTGCGTTAATGTTCAGGAAGGAATGATGTAAGCAATTCGGTTTTGGAACTGGAACAAGCACGTTTAATAACGTCGAGAAGGGCGAAGTGGCAAGTCAATAAAGGTGAGTCGCAAAGCACGAGCTTCAGTGGCAAAATATCAAGGTGAAAAGATCGAGTACTCGCTTAGACAAAGGCTAAGTACCGAGGATCGGATTACTATAGTCTGGCAATGATGCAGACTCAATAGGATAGGCTCGAAGATATCAATAAACAAGGCTTCGCTTGGCAAAGAACGCAAAGCCAAGGCAAAAACAGTCGCTGAATAGCCACAAGCAAATCCATCAGATGAGATTCTGCCATACTACATACCGTCCGCGTTCATCCCATTCATATCACCATTGATCCCGAAGAATTGAAACCTGCATAGCGTTAGTAATAGATAGATATTCAAAGGCTTGCTCATGAGTACTTACCAATCCTCCACATTCAATGTCGTGGGGGCAACCGGGCCCTGCCCTCGACTACTGTTACTCCAGCTATCCTCCGGACTTTGTCCTTCGCCTGTAAACTGATTCGGCCAACCCTGATTGGGGTTTGGCTGTTGCATATGCATCTGGGACATGCCAGGCACATCTTGCATGTCCTGCAAATTTTGTTGTCCATCACGCATGTTTCGAGAGGGCATTTGTTGCTGACTCTGCAGCGTCGGCTGCATCATACCAGGTGTTTGCATCTGCGGCATTTGCAACTGTGGGTCAAGGTTTTGCTGACTGTTGAATGACGGGAAGGACATGTTGGTGCCGTCGGGGAAAAGCTGATCTGGTTGGAAGTTCTCCCAAAGGCTTTGGGAGATGTGGGGCGAGTCGCGAGTCACTAAGAAGAGGTCAGGTGGAGTGGCGGGAATGGCATAAGACGGGTTAAAGGGCGTAGGCGGACGTGTATTGGTGCGAGAACTGCTAGTTCCGAGAAAAGCGTCATGTTGTTGACGGATGGGTGGAGATGTTGGCGGCGCAGCCATAGGTGCTATCGGCGCAGATTGACCGAGATCTCGTGAGGGAGTTACTGCAGGAGTCTGAGGCCGAGATCGCTCGTACGAAACTTGCGGTGCTGGCGGCCCGTTGGCAAACCCTAGCTCCATATCGTCATATTTGGGCTTCTGTGGCTGTTCACTGCTCTCGCGGACGGGACGAGCGTTAAGTTTAGGCTTCTTATGCTTCTTTCCTGCTGCTTTCTGAAGCCTGTCCTCAAGCGTTTTATTGCCAAGGATGGACTCAAACAGGGTGTGGACCATTTTCGCCACAAGCCAGACCTTTGAGACTTCCTTGAGAGCGTTCATGCATACTTGCATTCTCTCTTGTGTAGCTGATACGATTGAAGGTATCGAAGAGCGCATTTGATACACGTGCATTATGAGCGCAGAAAATAAGCTATATACACTGCCATGGGGGTTAGCAGAGCAGTAAGGATTACTCGCCTTAGATTTGACTTACATAAATGCAGGAGTAAATCGAAGCTCGTCATGTGTTTGGAGGTTTTCGATGATGGAGGTAATCATGCCAGCTGCTTGGAAAGCAATGTTTCTCGATGGATATGCATGGTCGGTAGGATACCCATTGAGTTGCCCGTTAGATTCTTGTGTTGCAGGAGGCATGTGTGCTCTATGTAAGAGGCATAGTGTCGTACTTTTGGCAATCAGCATGTAATGTATCTGCATTGCATTTTAAATACTTACTAGTAGTTTGAATGGAGTAGAGCAGACCAGAAATGATGTTTTGGCTTTTCCCAGTACACTTCTTTTGGACAATTCTGCAGCCAATCTGCCAAAGCCATGTCGCTATGAGTGAGATCAATGGCATTCTGCCGCCTTGCTTTTGATGCGACTGAGTATTGCTGAGATAGGACCAAGCCCATAATTTCGCATAATCGTACGTATTGGAGGAAGAACTGAACGTGGATATTGTTTGGTGGATATTTTGCCGGTCCTTCGCCCTCTTCATCTTCCACAAAGTCGTCTTCACTGACCATCTCGACGTCAGAGTCATCTGTATTGATGTGCACCGGACGACCCAAAGCCACAGCCACCGACCGATCTCGGGTGAACAACGTCCACCAAATCCGCTTCCAAAGACGTTTGTCGGGTTTAGTGAGCTGCGAGCCCTCGACGCTGTGCATTGTAAGTCGTGTCTTTGGAAACTTGAAGATTAATTACCTTCGATGCATGCCCGAGCCCTGCGCAACGATAGTGGCTACTCTGGTCCAGTAGAACACGTTCTTCGTCACGTCTATTAAGGAGTCAGAATGGGGAGGTTCTCGGCTATTGATAGTACTCGAACATACCTTCAGGACCTTCCCAGTACCAGCCCATCAAGACTAGCGCTTGGACAATTGTTACTCGGTCATCTTCATAATTGGCATCGTATAAAGCTTTAGCGCGCTTATAGAAAGTCATTGCAGCAGGTGTGGTCGATCCGTTGGCGTCCATTAATTGGGGATTCGTGCAAACCCTTGACCCAGCAAGTAAAATGGCCTGCAAGAGAAGCAAAGACGGGGGGTTCTTGTTATCCCGGTACCGCGCCATGAACCTACTGCGATTAATTACGGGGACCACTGGAGCAACCCATTTAAAGAATGCTTCGACCAGCTCATCGCAAAGAACCCTAGGAGGTAGTAAGAAGGCCCCTCGTTGGTGTAAGATGTCGACTTCTAAATTGTCCAGGTCCGTCATCCTGGCTCTTGCCCCTCGGACTGTATCTGGCAGTGGATAGTGAACAACATCTGTCGTACCATGCCTATCATGTACCAACAACGACAGATTTGACGATTCGCCGAGGTATGCCACTCTCCCTGCTTCCCTAATCGGCGCTCTTGCAAACTTGGGCTTCATGAATTGTGCAAAATGGCCGCTGTTTGTTGCCTGTTGGACAGCTTGCGCGTCCGATAAGGAAGTGGGTGGCATGCCATCTTGCGTGCTGAAATCAGAGTTGCTCCTGGGATGCTCATAACCTCCAGGGAGTTCGGTCGATGGAGGCGACGTTGCCCTTATGGAATCGGCCGGATCACTGTCGAGGAAAAAACACCATCAGCGCATCGTCGTAGTACAGCACACATTTGACCTTTTTTACCTGTCGGAGTCTCTCTGTCTTCCTTGTGTTTTCTTCCGTTTCGGAGCCGGTATCTTACATTCAATGGAGAATGCGACACAGTTGGTGCATGGTACACCCAAGCTTGCGGCATCGCATCGAACCTATTCGAGATCTTTCAGCAGCCGACGGCAATGATCGCTATGAAGGCGCCAAGGTGAGCAACCGTACTTTTCTCGCATGACAGGTCTGTGGGCACGCAGTAATTAGCCAAATTCACCCACAGGGCGAACTCCATCCGAGGATGTTGTTTAACCTCGGTGCGGCTATTTATCATCCAAAGTCGAGGAATGAGAAATGTTCATGGACTTCTCAAAATATGATATGATGATATTTACCTCACAAGCACGACTGGCGCGTTGTCTATGTATCCAACCTGCTTCAGCGTTGTTCCCATCCTTTCAAAAACAGCACGCGCTCACCTCCTGAAGCTTGGATGACCGGGAGTCTGGGAATTTGGAGCAGCGGTGGTATTTGGCAATGCGCTGCCGCTTGGATGTCCACTGGCCATTGTGGTCATCGCATTGGCATTTCCTCTACGTGGCCTGGATAATGACAAACAGACAGTAAAGTAGAGAGAGCTCTTGGTCTTTTTCACATGTGTTAGCAAGCACGCTTGGACGCTTGGTGAAGTTCTACGAATGTGCCCAAGATCGCCCGTGACCCTGAGACATTCACCGATTGCCAAGCCAAAACACTCAAATGTGGCCCGTGGGGTTGAGCACTTTTGGATCTAGAACCTTGGTATATATATATACGGATTCACAACTAAAATATATATAAACACCTTTTATATAAGAAATGTATCTTTACAAATATCACGGTCTTGTGAACACTCTCATGTTCACGTTCATTCCCTAACGTACTATATGTTACCAGACTGCTCCTCTACCTTGCCATAAGCATGAGCGTGCCCGAGCACCTTGTGCCGGGTCGTGTGATGCAGAGTGAAAACCCGTCGAGACTGGTAGCTGTCTCTGAACAATTCGAGGGCCTTGATCATTTCCATCTTGAATCGTCATGCTTCCATTTCCGTACTTACTAATCATTCCCCATCTCCCTTCCCATCGTACCTAATATTTCAAACAGTCTTTCCCGTGCCATCTAAGCTCGGTCTAAGCATCGTCATCGGCTTCCTCTCCCTCTCATTGCTTACTGGACGTATTTCCAGTCCAGTATGCCTCGTACGCAAGAGAGGAAGGATTTCTCATGAAATGCATTGGGCTAAGTCCCAGATATGTTTTAGGAGACTACCCCTTGCAATGAGATCATATGGCGGCTTGAGTTTAGCATAGACGGAGATACCTCGAAGATGCTTGGGCATATGAGGCCTCGGGATACACTGGAGGGTAGAAGTAGAATTGGTGGGATGATAGATCGTTTAGGGAGCATTTCTTTGCCTTGGAAGTTACAACGCTACCTTGTCATGCCTGTGCAACGGTCATAGATTACTCAATCAGTACTGAGGGAGAGTCATACTACTATATACAAATAATATATCATCTCTCCCGGATCATATATTTTACTCAATTGCCCGTTTTAGATAGCTTCCTAAACATCCCGCTGGCTCACACATTCTTTCGAAATCATGCGCCCTTTAAAAACTCTAGCTTCTCCGATATAATATGTATATATATATATAAATAGCGCAACATTTCTGCTACAGCACGCTTTCGTGGCTCAGTTGGCTAGAGCGCCAGTCTCATATTTGTTTGAACAAATCTAAGATTTGTAGAAATCTGGAGGTCATGAGTTCGAGCCTCATCGAGAGCAAATTATTATTTTGGTTTTTGCGCAGTCTACTCTAGTATCTGACGTAAATACCCATGGACGTATGAGCAATACAGGAGGGAGATACGTGGAGGGATTTCCCTCTTTGTGAGCTGTAAAACAAAAGGTGGTCGTATCGACTTGTGATCAGTATTTCCATTCACACTACGAAGTCTTTCATATTCCGGAGTCTTCACTTCGATACTTGGAAAGGCTACAGAGTCAATGCATACAGGGAAGCTTTCCCCGGCATATGTCGAGACTTCATGACACCCCTACTGCCTCCCCTTTCGGTGTGAGATAATATGCCATCTGTGCTCTACAGCCATGTCCTCTCTCTCATTCTCTGGGCTTATTGAGAGACATCGAACGCCATATAGCCCTTCTGAGAAGGTCAAGACTGTGCAGAGAGGTGCCTCCGTCAGCTTCGTTAGACAAATTCACATTGGCTCTTCCTCGGCACTTCTCTTATTCTATTCGGACCATGAGCGTTTTCTCGTGGTTGCCTTCATGTCCTAAACACGTCTATTGGTAGGATGCGGGGGTTCTTGTCTTTGTAAAGTTGCTTTAAAGCTGCTTACATGTTTAAAGTACTCGGCTGCTTGGAAAATTATGTCGGTGAGCCATGATCTATTGAAGTGACCATCCACCTGGACAGGTCATCTGCCCGAACCATCATTGAACTGCTGTATCCAAACCCGATATTTCCAAGTGGGCGAGCGGATATCTCGTAGTCTATAATCATACTCTATAGCTCCATTATCTTTTAGGGAATTTCAGTACTAGGGTATCATCGCTATCGACCAAACACTACGAATCATGGGCTCATCTTGAGGCTATAACCTCTTACGACCTTGACCAGAATCTCGCAATTGGCATTGGAGTCGAACACCTGTGCATGATCGAGATCGTCAAACCAGAGAACATCCAAACCAATCCCCTTCCACGTCCGATCTTTCCAATTCTCTTCTACCTCGGTGTCGCTACCGTCTGCTACTAGATAGCGCCCAACAGTCTCCGTGTCGACAATGAGATCCTGTCCACTAAGTACCACTGTGGTACGTCGATCTTTGATATCAGATTTCCAAATGATATTATCTGACCAGAAAAACCTTCGTCCTAGTGTATGAGCCACACCCATATCCATAGAGGCGAAGTAGTGCAATTGATGCTCGTTTGCCCGCCTTGGTTTTCGGCATGTGAAGTTGTACGCAACATCTGGCAGATGAAGCAGGAAAGCCACTGGATCTATTAAGAAAAGGGGCCCAATTAAGGGTGATGTTGCCGAATTCTGTAATAGATGGGTCGAAATTACGCTGCCATAAGAATGCGAGACAAGGACGACCTTTTCCCAGCCATGCTTCTTAAGAATCTTTAAAATTTCATTGCACATCTCATTTTTCTCTAGTGCTGCGTGGGTAATTCGGAAGCTGATTGGCATGATTTCGATAGCAATGATACCAATGTCTCCATCAGCAGTGTTCTCGTCATTCGTATGGTTCACCTGTGCTAGGAAGTTTACATACGGATACAGGCCGATGCCAATACCATGTATGAAAAGAACCGGGAGTCTAGTTTTCGAAGTATGAGGCCGATGCCAATATGTCAAGGTCTTCGCAGGGCTTTTATGGGTGGTCAATAGACTGAGAGGGCGAAAAGGAAAGACGGTGAAGAAACGCTTTAGCGCCAACCGATGGAAGTGGAAGGAATGCCAAAGCATATAAATGTAGGTAATGGTATCGACGACGAAGACACACTAAGAACATCAGGCTATCCATTAGCATGCTAGCACAAGTACAGGAAGATGAGAATCTCCTCCAAAGTTCGCGCTAGTGCTCACCATATACCAGAGCAAAGACCTATGAAACATGTCCACTCTATCCGTAGTCAATCTCAAGCATTTGGCGTTGCCTCGACCTGGTTCGAGCTTTCTTCCCAACCGCAATTCCATTTTATCCACATACTCTTCTAGTTCTTCGTCGTCGAGGATCCCATAGGCTTCCTTGTTCAGAAACGCCCAGCAAAAAAACTCTTTTAGGTTGTCTCGTTTGATCTCTGACGGCGGAGCTCCCTTGAACCACTTCGAAAGATACACCTCAGGGTCGTCTACTGTGTCATGGCAAAGCTCGAACAGCCTGCGGCGTTTATCCCTAGGTGGGACTTCAGGATGAGCAGCTGCATGCTGCAAGACGTATTTCCGAGGAAAATATATCAGAAAAAGGAACAGCGTCTCAGCCACGGCCCAGATCTCAAATACCAAAGGAATCCGAAATCTTAGGGGGTGTAGGATCAGGACCGCGACGCAATACAGGGCACTCAGGGGAGCAACGTAGTGAAGAAAGACGATACAGAGGCGTATAAAGATGTAGTCCCATAAAGAGGTTCCAATCATCTTTTAGTCGATCGCAGATGTAATTTCTGAACACTGTACTTTTGACGCTTTTGCAAAGGAACTGGTGCCTAAGGTAATAGATAAAGCGGCATTTGAAACTACGGTAAATACGGAGTAAGATTGTGGTTTTGTTGAGCAGACCCTGCATGAAATGACATAATCTACAGCATGTACCTTAGTATTAATTCCGTCGGTAACCTGATCTGCTTTAACCGAGGCTTTGCGTCAATACCTACCTACCTAGGTAAGGTACCTTAAGTACCTTAATTTACGAGCACCTTCCTCAACGACGCCAATTTACGGCAACTTCCATGTTTCTTTGCCAGTTGGTAGTACGAGTACCTCCGTAGTTGGCACAAGACTGCTTGCTCTTGTAACATGCCTCCCATTTCCAGCAAGCCAATCTACTTTGGCAACTTCTTGGTGACCCCACAGGTTTGATTACCTAGTACCATGATAGGATCTCTTCTAATTGTGACACCAAGGTCTTTCACCTTACACCGCACTCTTTTGCCCTGGTGAACTTGAAGCCTCTACTTCCTGGTCATGTCCTTGTATCCCCTCTTCGAGTCACGCCACGACTCTCTGATCTTACGCATTCTGAGGTAACAGACCTCTTTGTAACAGTGCAACGTGTTGGTCGTATGATAGAGCGTGTCTATGGGGCATCAAGCTTGAACATAGCCATTCAAGACGGCGCCGATGCTGGACAAAGCGTACCGCACCTTCATACGCATATAATACCTCGAAAGAAACAAGATCTAGACGAACGCGGTGGAAGTGATGCAATCTATGGCATGCTGGAAGGCGAGGAAGGTGACGTTGGAAAACATTTTCAAGAACAGTCTGGTGGAAGACCAAAGTTCCCTGCGGTGGACGATAACGCAAGGAAGCCGAGGAGTGAGGCAGAGATGGCGGAAGAAGCTCAAAGCCTTGCATCAGAGATGGAGAAGTTCTCCTAAGACACCGTGTCTCAACAAACACATTTGCTATATGCCCACTGTATGTGAATCTTTCAATCAGTAGTTCACAATTTCAGTCTGTACCGATTCTGATGGATCCCGGTCCCTTTACTGCCTGCACTCATAATTCTTCGACCTCTTTGACCTTCCGATCTTTTCCGACTATCAGGCGCAGCTGCTTCCCCTTCGCTCCATCCCAGATGCCTTTCCTCAAGAGGTCTATGTAAAGCTCATATGACGGATAATCTACTTGAGTCAACGAAGGGTCAGTCAAGAGAGACTGATTCGAGTCTTACAGCCATCTATGAACCTTTTAACCTGCTCGTCCGTCATACCGGCTCCCTTTTTCCTGCGGAGGTCCATTTCTTGCTCTAGCCGCCACTCATAGACATGATAAATGTCTTCGGCGTCGCTACAATGCTGTCAGTCAGATCTTTGATACAGCCATCTGGAAACGAAGAGACCAACATATGTATCAGTGCATCAAGCTGGCTGTTTTGGAGTCAGGCATTCTCTCTAAAGGGCGAACGGGCAATTGCAGTCTTACTGTGTGAGTCCTTCATACTCCGTCAAGGCTTTGTTCACAAATACCAAATCGATGAGCTTGCACCACCCCAGTCTTCCGTGGTACTGCCCTGCATCCTTTTGCTTGACAGCCTCTGTCCACCTTCTTTCCAATTCCACTACAGGCAATGGTCGGAACCCAACACACCAGCCCTCCAGAATCACAATTTTGATCTTATTCTCCCCTTTTCGGTTCACCACTACCCACTCTTCTAGTGGAACCCGATCTCCCTTTCCCGCAAATGCGCTTTTGTCATAGCTAGGGATTCTGGTCTCCTCGCCTTTGCTGAGACGATCGAACACGGAAAGTGCTAGGGGCAAGTCGTGAGTGGAAGGCTGCCCACGGTGCTGGATTAGGGGGTTGCTAGGATATGTCTCGGCAAGCTGGGCTAGTTCTTTCCGAGGCAGATACAGATCGTCTATGGATAGGACAACAGTAGGCAGGTTATGAGGCGGCTGGGCGAGAATACGGGCAATGGAGGTAACCTAGCTCCCATGATACAGTATGAGCGAAAATGTTGACTCATGCTTCATGATGGTATGACTGACATTGCTGCTCTTGGCTCGCGAACAGCGATCAAATGACATGCACCAAGTAAGTGTACAGCAAGGCTTCAACTGCAGGATTCCAAGGTTGGATATACAACGAGCAACAATAGCGAGCAGCCGTATCCACCTTATGAGAGACCCAATGTTCTCTCAGTGCGGAAAAAAAGAACTGGGAAAGCCGCATTGCGAGACTTTCGGCGCACATCAGTTTACGAGAGAAAGAGAGAGACGGTTAAAGTTTACAACTCTCTACTCGAGTAGTATAAGACAATTTACAAACGCACCAGCACTGTTTTACCGGCGCCCTGAATCCCATTGATACCAACGAAGAGCGGGGATACCCTCGATCTGGGGGTCAGACCTTGCTGGAGATGCCTGAGGATGAACGGTATACAGTGTTCAGACTTGTCGTCTACTATTTCTGGCATGATGAACAAAATCCAGAACGATTGCCGTGTCTAGGCCTGAGGAACCACAAACGGGCGATGTATTTAGACCTCGGCATCTAACGACATTCGCGACGAGCAGTGGAACATCAATGGTGTGACGTGTTCGTATCACAGGACTTTCCGGTCAGGACTTGCTTGGTTTGGTGATAGTGATTGAGCGTAAGCTCAATTCCCATAACTCCGTGATCTTCGATAAAAGCATTGTGGGGAGTAAGCTCAAGGTTCAGTTCAATCCATGCATGAGGTAGAGCCGTCGAGCATCAAGCATGTGAAAGGCAGCGGAGAGATGTGGGATGTGGGATGCGGGATGCGGGATGAGCGCGGGGAGCCGGAGCCAAACAAAGTACTAAACTCCGTCCCGAGGCATTCTAATCATCTCCATCACAAGCCACGGACAGAGACACCCCACCTATACATTTATTTAGCATTCAGTCACCTCTTCTTTTCTTTTCTTTCCCTTCTCTTTATTCTATTCCAACATGACTGAATTACGCTTTGACGGTCAAACGGTCGTTGTGACAGGTGCCGGAGGAGGGTAAGTTGGATCTAACTACTTACGACGCACCACGCTGATGGAAGCAGGCTCGGAAAAGCCTATGCATTATTCTTTGCCTCACGGGGTGCTAATGTTGTTGTCAATGATCTGGGGGGTTCCTTCAAGGGCGAAGGAAAGTCATCCAAGGTATACCCGGCAATCTAGCATCAAGCATTGAACTTCTCGGCTTATTATCGTTCGAAGACCGCAGACGTGGTAGTAGATGAAATACGAGCAGCCGGCGGCAAAGCCGTTGCAAACTATGACAGTGTTGAAAATGGCGACCGAATCATCGACACGGCCATCAAGGAGTTCGGGGGGATACATGTTCTGCTCAACAACGCAGGGATCTTAAGGGATGTCAGCTTCAAGAACATGAAGGACGATGACTGGGACCTGGTCATCAAGGTCCATATCAAAGGAGCATATAAGGTCAATCTTAGCAGAGACCTTTGGAATGATTGGCTATCTGACTGAATTTCAATTGTAGTGTGCAAGAGCCGCATGGCCTCATTTCAGGAAGCAAAAGTACGGCCGGGTTATCAACACTGCTTCTGCTGCAGGTCTATTTGGTGGCTTCGGCCAGTGCAACTACTCTGGTGAGCATTCCCGGACGTCCAGAGTAGAGCTTCAGGCTAATGGAAGCAGCTGCCAAATTGTCCCAGGTCGGGTTCACAGAAACGTTGGCCAAAGAGGGTTACAAGTACAACATAATATGCAATGCCATTGCGCCTATAGGTACGGCAGAATCTGTTCCATTCTTTTCTTTGTATCTTCTCTTCTTTTATCCTTCTATTCGGGAGTCTGGGCAGCACTCAATCAGCCAGTCTCCTCTTACCCGATTGGGGTTTTTCACAATCTTGGTACCTCTGACTGACTCCGATTACAGCTGCTAGCAGAATGACGGAAACTGTAATGCCACCCGATATCCTTGAAAACCTCAAGCCGGATTGGGTAGTACCGTTAGTTGCCGTGCTCGTACATTCTTCGAATACGCATGAGACCGGCTCGATATTCGAGGTTGGTGGTGGTCATGTTGCGAAACTACGGTGGGAGCGCGCAAAAGGTGCGCTGCTCAAGATTGGTCCTACCTTGACTCCTGGAGCGGTACTTAAGAAGTGGAAGAACGTGAACGATTTCTCGGAGCCGAGTTATCCTACTGGTGTGGCAGACTTTATGAGCTTGCTAGAGGAGGCACAGAAGCTGGGTGATAATGACACCGGGGAGAAGCTCGACTTCACTGGAAAAGTTACGCTGATAACCGGTGCCGGGGCAGGGTAAAGGTCCTCCCGTGGTAAGATTTGGTCCTACGATGCTAACTACTACAGGCTTGGTCGTTCATACGCTTTGCTGTTCGCAAAGCACGGCGCCTCCGTTGTGGTCAATGATCTAGTGAACCCTGATGATGTGGTCCAAGAAATCCAGAAATTAGGCGGAAAAGCCGTAGGCAACAAGGCCTCCGCAGAAGATGGTGACGCTGTTGTCAAAGCGGCCATAGATGCGTTTGGCCGTATTGACATCGTGATCAACAACGCTGGAATACTGAGGGATAAGGCATTCAATAATATGGAGGATCATATGTGGGATCAAGTCATTGCTGTCCATCTCCGTGGAACATATAAGGTAACCAAAGCTGCATGGCCATACTTCTTGAAACAGAAATACGGACGGGTAGTTAACACGACAAGTACGAGTGGTATATACGGTAACTTTGGTCAAGCAAACTACGCTGCAGCGGTATTATCTCACCCAATGCTCTACTAGACACATTTTCGCTAATTTTTTCTAGAAACTCGGCATATTAGGTTTCTCGAGAGCTCTTGCCCGTGAGGGTGCGAAATATAACATTTATGTCAATACGATTGCACCCAATGCAGGCACAAACATGACACGAAGTATCATGCCGGAAGAGATGGTTCAGGCCTTCCAGCCTGAGCAAGTAGCCCCGCTTGTCGTGGCACTGAGCTCAGACAAAGTACCAAATCCTCCAACGGGTGGCCTATTCGAGGTTGGCAGCGGCTGGCATGCTCGGACAAGATGGCAGAGGAGTGGAGGCCACGGCTTCCCTGTTGACATCAAATTGACCCCGGAGGCCGTATTGAAGACGTGGAAAGATATCGTCAACTTCGATGACGGTAGGGCCGATCATCCAGAGGATAGCCAGGATGGCTTGAAAAGTATAATGAACAACATGCAGAACAAAAGCGGCGGATCTGCTGGAAAGTCGGCGGACAATGCCAATCGGGAAATCCTGGACAACATTGAAAAAGCCAAGAAGATGCAAGCCGAGGGCACAGAGTTCCTATATGATGACAAGGATGTCATACTATACAACCTCAGTGTCGGTGCCAAGCGTACGGAATTTCCTCTAGTGTATGAAAACTCGGATTCTTTCCAAGCACTTCCTACCTTTGGTGTCATTCCATTCTTTGGCGCCTCTACTCCCTTCAACATGGACGACATTCTACCCAACTTCTCGCCTATGATGCTTCTCCACGGCGAACAGTACCTCGAAATCCGCAAGTTCCCAATTCCCACAAACGCAAAGCTGGTCAGCTATCCCAAGCTGGTTGAAGTGGTAGACAAAGGAAACGCCGCCATTATGGTATCAGGAACCACGACCAAAGACGCAGCTACAGGCCAAGACGTCTTCTACAACGAGATGTCTGCTTTCATCCGCGGAAGTGGAGGCTTCGGTGGTTCGAGCAAGGGGTCAAATCGGGGTGCAGCAACAGCGGTGCATCAGCCACCAAAACGTCGACCAGATGCTATTGTTGAGGAAGCCACGACTGAAGAACAAGCGGCGCTATACCGCCTCAACGGCGACAGAAATCCTCTTCACATCGATCCGGAGTTCTCCAAAGTCGGCGGCTTCAAGACTCCGATCTTGCACGGATTGTGCTTCTTCGGTATCAGCGGAAAGCATGTGTATCAGACTTATGGGCCGTTCAAAAATATCAAGGTAAGATTTGCGGGAACAGTACTTCCAGGTCAGAAGTTAAGGACAGAGATGTGGAAAGAAGGCTCAAAGGTGATCTTCCAGACGAAGGTCGTGGAGACTGGGAAGCTCTGTATTGCCGGGGCAGGGGCGGAGTTAATGACAGATGGAAAGGGTGCGAAACTGTAATAGATAGTCTACATGGGGTGATGCGTGTAAGTTGTTGCTGTAGCGTACTACAGCAAGTGTGTAAAATAGCAATCTTGGCCCTTGTATAATGTCTTTATGATAAGTAGTGGATGATTCGAATTACCATACCTTAGTCTCTGGATTCACTATGTGACAATACCAGGCTATTTGGTTATATTACGCCAGCTGTAAGGTTAGGAAACGGCGGGATGTCATCGACCTCATCAACTGCTGCAGCGTAAATCCAGATGAAATAGACCGCCAGCTTTACCAGCAAGCTCCACCTTCTACGCACTATGGCCAACGGGCAAGTTCCACTGAACTACAGCTTCGGATCCTCTTGACATCGGCTAACTGACCTTTTCCAGCGCAAGCATAATCGTCGGCCTCGTCTTTGTCGTTGTTGCCTCTCTCTTAGCCTACTTCTTTTCGCCGAAAGGAGATAACCAGACGTATGTTATCACCTGCCTCCACATGGGCCTGAATGTGAAGGCTTTGGACCCGGTAGTATATGGGGGATACTTATGAGGAGAGCTGACTTAGAGATGTTGGCTTGCAGTGTCTGGCGCAGTAGCTTGATCCTGAGCTTCGCAAGTTGCTATATCATGTGGGGTAAGTTCTTTGGTGCACCAACCCTCCTTGATCGCTTTCATCAAACATGGAGCGAGCAGGGCCACTCAAGGTGAAAAAGCATGTGCTGACATTATATTCTACACTATAGCCATAACCTTCCTGGCACAATGGCATCCCCTCATAAAGCCACAAAATAGCCAGCTCAGGCCGGAGCATGCACCCTGAGCACGAGTAGAGTATGGTATGTCTACAAGGGAGGAAGTCAATGCATTGATAAGGTGTTTGGGTGGAGCTTGGGTGTTGATTTCTCACATTTGTATGGGGTTGGAGGGGGGATCGTTGGTTGGCGCAACCCAAGCAAGGGCAAGGCACCCGGGGCACCCTATTCAAGTGTGGAAGGTCGAAATTACTGTGGTGAATGAGGCCCGAACATGGTCAGGTTTAAGGAATTGGATTGATCTCTTTAGCGCCAGCTTGTAACGATCAGACAGATCGTGAACACACTATGGAGAATTGGAGCATGAAGATTGAGAGTTATATGGTGATTGAACATATTAATATTGGCATCAAAATACTACTGAGAAGCTAGCTGTCAACCGCTTATTAGGTATATCTTTCAAGTTATAGAATGCAACTAATTCCAATACACAATAGAGACTCGTCCTGAGACTAGCACTCTCCGAAAGCATCAGTGGTTTTTTCTTTTCTTTCCGTTGCAGGGCTCGAGTTCGGCATGTATGCTGGTACAGAAAGAATTGGTCCAGAGACCAAGTTCGGCCTGCACGCTCGTGCAAAGCCGATGACAAAGCCGACGACGTCCTTAATTATCAAGAGCCAAAGTAAATACTGGGGAACGCGATCCCCCAGCTGACAGGCAGTCAACAGACCGTGAGGGTTCCTCAGAGCGAATGGTGCAGCAGGCGAGTCATAGTAGTCGTTCAAGACAATCCTGGGCAGGTAAAGGCCACGGACCCTGACGATATCGAGTAGGGTGACTTGGCACACGATGCCGTCAATGATCTCCCAGGTAAGGCTGGACATTCTATATTCTTAAGTTGGTTGGGACGGAGAATTTCCGATGTCTTGTTGCCTTGAAGATGGGTCTCCTTTTGAAGCTGGACTAATTGATCTGTAGGGGATGCTTGAAAAGATCGAACACAAGCGGATGAGTGTACATGCCGAGTACTTGAGAGAGCAGAGCATTGTGGAACCAAGCAGTTGCAATTTCGTATTGTTAACGAAGCAGGCTTCCAACTAGGTCTATCACTTAGTCTGAGATACGGTGCACAACGGCTATTATCTAGCTTGAAAAAGCGGTTGAGTCTCGCCGTGATGAAAATGTACTCGTAGCGTAGGTACGACGGTCCATTACGGAGAAACGAGTTTTCGAAAATCAAGGATCAAAAGAACGGTTTGTAAAGCAGTCCATCTTCTTATCATGTTATACCGCAAGCATTCTGTTCTGATCAACTTGTATATATCATCACTATGAACCAAAGGAGAGACAGTGAAAAGATGAAGAAACGAATGGTTGAAATGTTAAAATCTCGAAGTGTGAGAACTAAATTCGATTTTTCGATTGGTCGAATTGTCGACAAATGCATAACGAACCGTCGTAGTAGGAGGCGAATATGTAATTTTTTTATTTCTTCATTGAGTGCGTGCAGCCTATGGCTATGGCACTATCTAGGCGCTGTGTGTATGCTAAATTACATGTAATTTGGTCAAAATCATCCCTTGTATCTTCCCATTGAGCAGTCACATCGATAAAATTAGGAGGCGAAATGTTTACAGAAGAAAAACACATTATACTGATCCATTTATCAGTCAGTATTAATTCTCGGATATATGTTCTTGGAAGTGTCACACGGTCTTTCTGTCAGTGTTTGAATTGGCTCTTTTTCAACGGAGTGTTCTATATTGATTAGACTTTTCAGCGACATACTGAGAGCCATAGTGATCTTTCCTTCGTTTCTATCGCGCCCGCGTGTCGGGCTCATAGCATGGTGGTGCGATAACTATCTAAGTCTCCGAGCAGTTTCTGATCCTCGAGTGTGGCTGCCCCATCCAGGGCTCCATTGTATGCCGCCCAAATCTTCGGGGGAGGAACAGACGTGCCCCAGTACACGAGACAACGAAATGAGGAAAGAACAGCATTGCTCTTGCAACATTGGGTCCGCGTTAGTGACATGTACTAGAGGAAAGCATCCATCAAATCCAAGGGAGGTAGTACACAGTATGAATGCTTCTGCACAGATGTTGTGGACAAGACGCCCCATGACATAGCAGCCCCAGTAAGTAATCTTAACAGTGCCATAACGCCACCCATTCACTAGAACCTGGTCCTTCGAAGGGATTTCCTCTTAGCACTGAGCGGCTTAGATTGAATTGTCAGGAATTGGAACATCTTTATACGCCGGGGACTCGGACGAGTCACTATTATATGTCGTAGGCTAAGATAAACCGCCGTTCGTCAAGAAAAACGATGATCACTTCGTGGCATGGTTTGAAAATAGGGACGGGAGGATCGAAAAGACGAATAGCGTAGAGAACCCGCCACATGCAACAACGTGTACTTGTGAAACGGCAGACAGTCTGGTCAGCTAAACTTCCGTTGCATATCAGCCTCCTGTTACCGTGAAGATATGCAAAAAGCCAGTATTTGAAAGCTACCTATCGTCTATCATAAAGTAAAGACGTATCGTACCCCAGCCCCTCTGGCATGTACTGACGCCTGCGAAGCGACCGTGATGCGCCTATGCCAAAGCGCCACTGGCACCGCCCTAATGCATTCCGTTCGCTGTGGGAATCAAACCCGAATAAAGAATGAGATACAATCTTGATCGCATGAAGGTGTCCTGTTATTCATCGCAGATTAGGGAAAATAGCCTTGTACATTGAAGGCTTAGGATATGGGATTGTCATTCCGACGGCTGGTTAGGGGAGAGTTGCCATCACCTAGCAAACATGCTCCCGTTCTAAAACCATGGAAATCATGATGTTGAGCTCGAGGCTGCAGCAGAAGATGGTTGTGTGGCATCGGGACGGGGTGTGCTCTTCTCGTCAACACCTTGCCCTCTACACAGCGGACAGGAATTGCGTCCGGTGGTCAACCACTAGAGATTTTAGACATCAGCCTCAGATCTAACAATGAACTAGGAATACTAAGGAACATACCTCGTCAATGCATTCACGATGGAAGAGATGACTGCATTTCGCTAACTTTCGTAACTCCTCGTCAGGCTCGTAGTCGCAAAGACAGACCAGACACCGCTCGCCAGGAGCTATCTGGATGTGGCCGATACCCTGGGTAGCATACGCAAGGAGCATATCTATAGATCTCTGGACACGGTAGATGCCTTGAGCCGATGCAACGTCCTCGCGACTAGCAACAGGTGGCTTCGCAGGTCCCAGAAGTGCTGACAGTAACATCATATCCTCGTACGTGGGGTTCTGGTGGCCAACAGGAATTAGCACATTGGCTTTCACGGGTACAGTCGAATGTTGGGGCACTTACGTCTGTAAAGAGACTCGGTGCCGCAAAAGCAGGATGATCCTCTGAAAGATTTGTGCCAACCACGTAAATCAGCCAACTACGACTCCCTTGTGACGGAGTTTCATCAGGCTCAACGTCATCAGGTTCCACTACACCATTTCGTCGTGCGGCACCGGCCCCAAGGTCTCGGTGGCGTGCGAATTCCGAGTCACTTCGGCGCCGTTGTTGGACCGAGCGTGTGGCTTGATCTTCGGGAGTTAGAATACCTGCTTCACGTAGATGCTGCGTGGCAATATCACGAGTTGGAAGCGGTGGATGTTGCGCGGCAGATGCGGAAGACGGGCGTCGATTTGGAGTTGTTGTCCCAGACGAGAAAGCAGAAAGACCTGGATCTGCAGGCGTAGAGGGTGGAGGGTGTGGTCCGGGAGGAGACTCTGACATCGCGTTTGGCACACCGGAGTGAGAAATGGGCGTTGCTTCTGCAGAACCTTGACGGCTTGAATTGAGCATACGCTGGTGGCGCTGGCTATCATAATTTGCAGGAAATGTATTAACGCCTCCCATCGAAGCACGTCGGCGGTGAGCAAACCTCGACCTTCCATCGGCATGTCGAAGTAGTCCTCCACCTCCACCTCTCAGGAGATTGTTGGATGGCGCCACAGGTAAACTCAACAAAGCATCTAAACTCGGGTCTGCATTCGCTGCATCTTCATGGACCACATGATCTGAAGGTACGGAGCGGACGCCGACAACCACGAGCGTGACAGTCCTACCGTCAGATCCATCGAGATGGTCATCGGTGGTAGAGGGTCGCTCGTCGGCTCTGGCGCGGGATGCCAATCTCTCGGTAGCTGATGCGGCACTGCTTGCACCACCACTACCTGGCGTTGTGTTGACAAAACGAAAAACTCGCAGAAAGTTCAAAGGCGGAAGCGTACCAGCAGGTCGCGTAGGGTCGTTGCCACCTTCAAGAGTGCGTACATCACCCGTTGAGGCTGTAGCTTGCTGTAGAGTCCGAAAAAGGGTATTAAGACTTCCATCAAGACCATCAGCACCAACAGCTTGCATGTTAGTAATGGCTTGCTCTGGAGTTCCTGAAAGCTGAGCAGCAATCGCTGCAGCAGCTAAGTGTAGTATCCGAGGCAGAGGGCCTTCGTCGTCTCTCCTGATCAACCTACTTGATCTTCCTCTGAGCATGTTGGGCATCCGCCGAGGCTCACGTCTTCCTCCAGATCCACGGTCTGCCCAGCGCTCTGCCCAACTGGAGCCCTCCGATCGAGCCGCAGGACGTTCGGGAGACTCGACTACGGCGGGAACAGCTTGGGTTCTCTGATCTCGATTATTGGGAAGCAAAGAGTCAATTGCGGGACCGTTTAAGTCGATGCTAGTATCTGTTGCAGCTAGAGGGGGAAGTAGATAGTCAGTGTTATCAGCCACGATCACTGTTGTGGGGCGGCGAGGTGAAGTCTGATTGCCCTGATCTCGGGTGACCTGTTCACGGCTCGTAGAAAGGAGGTTTTCAATGGGTATCGATAGTGATCGGCGAACTCTGGACATGCGAGAACTTCGCACCGACGAAGGTGTGAGACTAGACGGCAAGATTCGTCGAGGTTCAGCAATTTCTTCCAGTGCCGGGCCTTGCGTTGATGTTACCGTGTAGCCAGTCGAAGGTAATGATCCATCTAATACCAAGGGGAATGGTCGGGATATAGGCGCGAGCTCTCTTCGCCGTCTTGTTCTTAATGACGTAGAAGAGCCCGGAGATAGTGATCCAAGCATTGAAAAACGGTGGTTGTTGCGTGGTCCTGAGTCTTCAGTGGCCCCTGAGGGAAGCCTATCTGACAATCTTCGCCGCAGCGTGCGACCTTCTCCATAACCTTCTTGATCGGTATTAGACGACCCAACACTGGAATAACGTGGTAGGAGCCTTGAGCTCAATCTGGATATAACCGAAGATCGTCTAGGCATTGGCGATGCGGTGATGTGTGTAATAGGCGCGTCACGCATGCCTAGATCCTCCATGTGAACCAGAGGCCTTTCTTCTTGCTGCTCGTAAAAGATCTGATCACGCGTTAAAGTATCGCCACTATTACTTAGATTTCCCCTAACCGGGATAGACTGAGCAGAAATCTGTCGACTAAATGTTGCAAACGGCCGTGTGGATTGTGCATCCTGCTGCTGAGCAAGTCCGGCTGACGGTAGGGACGAAGGCTGGTCCATTTGTCCCTGCCCTGTAGCTCGCACCCTCGTCTGTAGAGTACTTCTACTTCCTCGATCTTGAACGAGCTGTGAGAACCGCCTAGAGTCGCGGTGCAGAAATGCTTCGCGTTCACGCTGGGACGAAGCACTTTGGCCCATGGTGGGGGCCTTTGTTATGGGGCCGGAGGACGAGTGCAGTTGAAGTGTACTGCGTTATATCATGTTGATATCGAGGAGCATTGGCGTGGAAGACTGGGAAACTGCTTGTTTGAAAAGAGTGCCTTGTAGCTTGCCAGCTGAGTCTGTTCTAGATTGCTCTATAGAAAGAGTGGCTCCAAGAGGCGGTCCAGATAAGGTGTGTGGATCGTGGAAGATATAATGAGACCTGAGTCGGAAGATGTAGCTCAGAGTCAAGGTCGGGTAGGCGCGACGGCCGGGATTGCATGTGAAACTTGTCCTGGTGAGATGTGCTGGTCGTGGTCAGCAAACAGATGAAGATGCAGTTGCATCTGTGAACCAAAACCTGTAAGGCTGCACAAGGCAAGCGGTAGATCGCGGAACCGCCGCCTCTTTGTGAGATGTCTGACTACTGAGCTACTACCTCCGTACTGTGGTAGATCACCAACGAGCAAAGGAAACGTGGAAAACTTAGGTATGAAAAGTCGATGTCATTAGTTTTGGAATACCAAGAAGGATTCCATTGCTTTTAATACCTTCCCTTTACATATTCACACAAGTCCTATCCTACAAAATGCACAGAAGTTTTAGGCACGGTAGAAACTTTGACTTCTTGAAGAACGTGTTTTGAACCCGTACACTGTCTCATACCTAATGAAAACTCAAGCAAGCTCCAAATGTTTACTGTTTATGCTTCTGAAATCGATGTAAGCGCTTCAGCTCTGTTGAACGTATGCCGGCGATGCCTGGACTCGAACAGGCTGATTACCGCCGAGTCCTCTCAGTGGGTATCTGCTAGCAGCCTTTACTATTTACGTGCTTCATCTCTGAGCCACCATGTCTTCTGCGTCATATTTCACACCGGCGTTCAAGCCGCCCCTTCGACCAGATGATCATCGTTCTTCAAAAAAACGGCAAGGAGATGGAAGCAGCTCAGAGGATGAGTCTACGAACTCGGAAGTCGAAGTTCGCCCGGGCTTTAGGAAACGGGGATCCTCGATTAGTGGGTCTATTACTTCTGGATTTTCGCCGACAGCTGCGCCTGCTACTGTAAGGCGGGAAACCGCAGTTCAATACCAGGCGGCAGGGCAATCTTTCGATGCAGAGTTACCCGGTTTCAAGTTTCCCCATGCCTCGTATCACATGGCCACAATATGTACCTCGCTTGACACCAAAGCTATCGTTGAAGCTGAGCTCCCAACACTGAAGCCACCTTTGCTTCGAACAAAATTGCCTCCTCTTAGGCAATTGACAGCAAGAGGAAAAGCCGAAAAGCTTGGCTTGCGGCAAAAGCATCTCGACAACATAACGACTATTTTACATAGATGTGTCCTTGAATGCGATTTTCTTCGTGCTGGTAGAGCATGGGGAATGCTCCTCCGATCTGAGCAGAATGGTCATAGAATGGATATTAGAAAGAATGATCGATGGGGATTAGGTGCCGAAATCCTACTGAAGCGTAATACACACTCACTAGAGGGGGGTTATGGTGGAGAGGGAACGTCAGGGATTGAAATTGCCGGGCAATGGTTCAGCAGAGAAGGTTTTATAAATGCCAAAGATTATTACGAGAGACTGGTACTTCAATATCCCTATCGCAAGGCCTTTCCCACCGCCACAAGTGCGTTGGATTTTTATCCTGCCATGTTCGGGCTATGGTTATGTATCGTGCAGGACCAATATAAGAATGCAATCAAGGGCATCGAAAAAGCTGCAAGAGGCACTGTAGATGACAGGACAGAAACAAGCTCCGACGAGAGCGCAAGTCCGTCGCCGCTACTAAATCTTCGCAGGCGTCATCAAATGGCCGGTATTCGCGATGACACGTTGCAGCGTGGCGACGAGATTGCTTCCCGAATCAACGAGCTTTTAGTATCTCCGCCGTACTCCGATGACTCGAGGCTATGGCGTCTCCAAGGCATGGTAGCTTTGTGGATTGCAGACCTCTGGGTTGTACCTTTGCCTTCCCAGGCCGACGGAGATTTCAGCGAGGAAGAAACTTCGCGCACGCCGGTTTCTGCAGTACCGGGGGTCAAAGGAGAGCATATACAAGCCAAACTAGGACACGACCGATGTGTGGCTAATCGGCAAGTAGCTATTTCAAAGGCGAAGCAAGCGTTCAGTAACGCAAGGGGGAAGGGCGGAAACAGAGGAGCTACGATGCAGTACTTCAACTCCTTAGAGATTGGTGGTCAGGCGGGTTGACCGTTTCAGAACATACCTCAAACATCTCGGGACAATGAGCGCTCAAACTGCCGTAGTATAGTAGTAAATAAAGCAAGTCCTAGCGACTGGCGCCTGCTTAATAGGTATAACAGATTTGAAAACTTATGCAGTCTTGTGAAAAACCCAGACTTGTGGTTTTCGTTGTTGAGAAGTGCCTCTGAAAGCATATATTTATGCTCATGCTGCCCAATGGCAACTGCTCGAGTTTGATGATACTGGGAGGTAGTAAAAGAATTACCCACTGTCATCGATATGATATTGTCCGTTGATTGTGGGACACGCGTTACACACGTATGTGAACAAGTAATGCGGGAAAAGATCAAGACACCGAAGCGTCTGTGGCGTACCCTACAACACTGGCACATTGAAGAATCTCCCGGCTACTGGGTAGGTCCAAGCCAAAGATATTAATCAGCACGTACAGAATGCACAACAGAAACAGGTGCTTCGGAATCGCCATAGAAACCGCCATTGTCCGAGGTTGAGGGGTTGATATATACAGGCCGCCGCACCTTTCGGGATATTTCAGATGGGAACGCCTGGGGCTGACTTTGGGCCTGCAGCCTGCATGGCCCTGAGGGTCCTCTGTTTCTCTTTTGTTTCCCCCTTGATACAACAGATGTAGGCGTGCGCAATCCCGTCCGGTTGTGCCTTTTGAGTTATACAGGCCCGCCAGCCCAGTTGATGAGCATCTTGAAGATAGCGGTTGAACGGCTCATACTGATCAGTGCATTAAGAAGAAGCCCGCGGACTTGGCCCGAGGACGTCTCAGCCGCAATCCCGAGGGGAAAAAAGTCTTCCACACGCTTACATCTCAGCGCCTGGGTAGATAAGGTAAGGTAAGTACAGTACCTGCTTTAGTCAGCTGTAAGAAAGACTGGACGTTGACTGGTGACCTATCAGATCTGGATTTTTAGTATTGCCGGATCTGTACGTATGCTGATTGTATAATCTATATAGGTAGCAAGGTACGGTACTACGACGACCAGCACCGGGAACAAGGTACGGTACGAGTACTCTTCACTCTAGCCGTCAAATTCAGCAGCCCCCAAGCCCGGCAATTCTTACTGCTCGAGCGAAGCAATCAAGAATCCAACATGAAATAACGGAGCTGAAGCGCCTCTTGTTTAATGTGGCATGGCATCACAGCGGTAAACCGTGAAACTTGAGTGAGGTAATACACGCTTTCGAATCACCTCGTGCAGGAATTCTAGCACCCACACTTGATGTCGAAGCCATGTCACGGTTGAAAGGAGCTTAAATACCTATAGATTGGCCATTTCGCAAGCAATGTTCCAACAAGGCCAGCTTCATTGCAACAATCTACATTCCTTCGACCATTGTGTTCATTCATCCTACACTCTCCCCTCGATTGTTCCAAGGCCCTCGATGCCTATTCATTAAAACATGTCCATTAAAAATCAAGCCTTCAGTTTCCTTTAGAATTGAGAGCTCACCTGCCACAATACAGAGACATCCCATAACCCAAGCTGACTCCAGAATACTACGTGGCTGGCATGACGAGCGGGAAAGATCAGCTGAAATCAGCCATACAGGACGACGTTATTCAACCGTCTTCACTTTCTCGGGGTTATGGCAGTCTGCCTGCTGAGATGCGAAAGACGTCTTCGACTGGTGTGAATTTGTGGTTCAACTATAACAGTGAAATTGCCATGACCAATGGTAAAAGTCATGCCAAAGTCCGCTATCACCCAAGATCTGGAAGTGGTCACGCAAAGCATCGGAGAACAAGAAGTGGCTGCTTTACATGTCGAGCCAGAAGGGTCAAGGTAGCTATCTTCGAAAATGCCAAGGCAACAGGAGTTTTACTGACCTGATATATCATCCAGTGTGATGAGCTACGCCCTGTATGCGACCGTGTGTTTTACCCATGGGCGTGTCTATCCGAATTTAGACTAACTCTGAGACTTGTATATAGGGTGCAGGAAAGGCTCCAGAGAATGTGAATATCCTCAGCCACGTTCAAAAAGTATATCCAAATTAGGTCAGCGTCGAGCAAGCAAACAAAACAGCGGATCATCTTCCGATGAATACGACGATGAAGAGGTGAAAGCAGAAACGCTTCCCTCAAAGGAGCAGCAGTCTATGACGCAGGTCCGAACGCCTATCTCCACGAGCGAAGAAGTTCGCAGCATCCGCGACAGTATCGCATCAGAGTTAGCAGGCAATTCTTCGTTTCAGTGTAATCAATGGCCCGCCGAACAACGTGATCGAATTCCACTCGCGAATGCATCTCTGTCAATTGGAGATTCCGGTACTACCACAAAATCGCATACTGCATCGGCCAGTCCTGGACATCTGCAGACGTCTCCTTCAGTATTGACAGAAGGCTCGTTAGATGATTCGCAATGGTCACGCCTGCCCCTCGACCACCAGGCTCATTTAACATACCATCAGAATTATCTCACATCTCATCACTACTTCTTCAAGCACGAAGCCAATTTCTTCATACACCATACTTTGCTAGAACATGCGTTAACCTACGAACCTCTGCGATTCGCTGTCGTTGGTTTCGCCGCTTTTCATTCAGCTCTGCAAAATAACGATAGCAACATTCAGAACTTCTTATGTTACTATAACAGGGCTATCAAACTGTTGCGGAGATCTCTAGCTAATGGCGACAAGTACACTGACGCGACTTTGATGACAATACTGCAGCTTGCTACTTTCGAGGTGCGTCAAAGTATTTTTTCATTGCCTCATACTAACAAATTGCAGGAATATCTAGGCGACTGGATAAATGTACTTGGGCATCAGAAGGCAGCTTACGCAATGCTTATAGAACTTTATAACGTTAGTTCTATCATGAACGTAGAAGTTCGCAGGAAGATTCTTGCGTGGTACTCTCGATTCGACCTTTTCGCCGGGCTAATGTCAGGGTATGAAACCGTACTTGGGAGGGAATGGTTCTGCGCAAACGAGAGCTATTACCAAGTGCAATCGCGAAAGGACCCAAGCAACATAGACTGCAAGATCGAGGCAGCAATATCAAGTTACCGTGTACTGGCTATGGATATGGCTTGGCTCTTTTCAAGGTTGCCGCGAGGTAAGATATCAGTGGAGGACTTCACTAAAGAGAACAAATTAATCACTGAACGCTTACGGACGTGGAGACAAGATCTTGACCCGCTGATCGCCAATGAGAGATACCTAGTCCAATCTTTCGAAGTATCACTAGAAAAAGACCTCGAAGACGTCGTCGACCCTTACCTGCGCCGTGGACTTTACAAAGGAGCATTATGGACCATAAATTTTATGCTGATGGACTGGATCGCCCTTGACATCATGCACAAATACCAGACTGCCATCATGCTCAAGCAGCCATCGCCTCCTGAACTTGGGAGAATGGCATTGGAGTTGTGTAGATTGTTCGAAGCTGTCGAATATTGGGCCGAGGGCCCTCCTGGGTCTGTTCTCAGAGCACAAGCTAGTCTTAGCATTGCAGCTCTCTTCCTTCCTAGGGATCAGAGACATGCAATGTGGTGTCGGAGGAAGATGGCAATGATAGAGGGTAAAGGGTAGGATAGATACCTCCATTCTCGCAGAGAATGTCACCCACATTCTACCCAATATAATTAATTTTATGCTTAGGTACATCCTTGCCCCTAGCTTTCGGAACAAATTGGCCGAACTATGGAATATACCTGACGTAGTCTCTTGGTGGCTCCCAGAAGGCGAAGGCTTCTCGCCCATCATCCGTAGCATTCGATCTATTGTTGAGAATCGGACGCCCCAAAGCCCCAATCCGCCCAAAGCCGAAGACGTACGCACTGTAAAGGCTCTTTTCGCGACGATGAGCGTTAGTGGTGACCAGGGTGGCGCAACTCCCTAAGGAAGAGACTGGGTCTGGTAATAGCGTAATTTGGCATGGAGTCACACTCGCTGGCCGCTACTTCCGGATAATGACTTTTTGGCTTTGGACAGAACAGCAAAAACAGTATTAGCAAGACTACATTCGCAACAGAAAGCTTCCGCAAGGCGCGGCGATGAAACATGGAGCAATCGGGCTAGGAGACCTGCTCCGGCTGTCTTCGTTGGATCAGTGAAAATGGACGCTTTGGATAGATCTGCACCTCTTGAGCCCGCACAATGCTCTGTACGAATGAAACACTGGACTACGCATACGCAACGTAAAAGCCAGCAGATGTCGAAGCTTAAGGTACCTGGGCACGCTGGGAGCCTTTTCTACGTACCGCATTAATTGATATACAAGGCTGTAATCTTATACGATTCCTGTTGGATTTGGTCCAACTACTCGTAGAACTATATATTGCTCATGACTAATCAGTTTCCCAGCGCCGACGAGGGGTTTGCGTAGAGATAAGTGACGTTGTTCACCTATTAACGGTATCTTTGGTTCAAGTAAAAACCCCATATCTTACAGACCAATAAACCCCCCCCCCCCCCCCTGCGTTCAGCCACAGATCAAAAAGAACCATATCTCGATACCCCTTACACTAGTGCCATATCTTATATACCAATTAATGCGGTAATACGGAGTAGCGAGGTAGCGTAATGATTATTAGCGCATCATGGCGCGTCGTCTAACTACATCACCGAAGCTCTATGATTGTACAAGTACAGTTCAGCAACCGCGATGTGAGTCTGATCCACTCCAGGCAGTCCTGGGCATAGACCACCATGGTAATACTACAAGCCCCGACGGTCACGAACCAGAATGTGCGTAAGAGAAAGCGTAATACCACGATCGAGGATCCTGAAGAAGCTAGGGAAGAAATTCCTGTCGCCAACGGCACGACGGTTCCTACTAAAACCCACGATGGGGGAAAGAAGCTTTGTCGAACTACGAATACGAATGCTGGAAAATCGAAACCGCCCCTACTGCGCCGAGAATCCTCTACAATCGTCGAGACTACGATTACATGGCCCGAACACTTCACCAAGCTTGCCCAGACACATCGTGCCCTTAACCTAGTGTATACATTCTGCTGCACTCGTAAGCATCTAGCAACTACTTTTGAAACCCTCAAAAAGGCAGTCGAAGGGCATATTCAACGCGAACTACTGATACGAGACGTGGCGCAGATTAAAGCTTTGGTACCGAGAGCCGTGAACTTTGCCTACGTTGACGAGGCGAGCTTACAAGTCGCGGTTCTTGGAGAAGAAGATGGGATCAAGGGTGGGAGAGCGAAAGATTTCCGATCGCTGGAATTATCGAGGGAAGATAACGACACCCACGGCTCACATAATGCGAAGAGCAAGGAATTATTGCTGTTTGAGTTCATTGATGGGGACTTGAAGCGTCAGGTTGTCAACGCGAAAACGGGGGAACCTATGAAACCAGTCAAGAAACTAAGGGAGGAAGATCTGAAAATGCCAGTCTATAGCCAGAAGCAGATGATGAAGCTTATAGAGAAGAGGAATACCAAGTTTACCTCTGCTGTCAATGCTTTCCTGAATCAATGCGCCGCCGACAACATTGACGCCATGGAAACGATCCGTGAAAAGGCGAATATCTACGTGCCCGTACCATCAAATAGTAGAGCAAATACACCGGCCCCAGAAGGAGTGAGGCCGCCGTCATCTATTCCTACCGAACGCAAATCTATTGCGGAGATAATCGCCGGGATCAAGGCTATGGAGTGGTATACCGGCCAAATCGTACCAGACGGGCATCGAGTTTTCGATCCTCAACCCCCTATTTATGGTGACTTGAAGTTTCAGCTGTCCCAAAATCTAGTCAATGCGCTCTACAATACTCGTGGCATCACCCAAATCTATTCGCATCAAGCTGAGGCCATTAACAATCTTTATGATGGCTATAACGTTATAGTGGCCACTTCTACGAGCTCAGGGAAATCATTGATTTACCAAGTACCTATGCTTCATGAACTTGAGCTTGATTCGAATAGTCGAGGCATGTATATCTTTCCTACCAAAGCGCTAGCCCAGGACCAAAGACGGAGTATGCGGGAGCTCTTGAAGCTTATGCCTGGCCTGGAGAACTTGGTTGTCGAGACGTTTGACGGGGATACGGCAATGTCTGACCGCCATCTTATACGAGATGAGGGCAGGATCATCTTCACGAATCCAGATATGCTACACATCACTATCCTACCTCAGGAAGACAAATGGCGGACATTCCTACAGAATCTTAAATTCGTCGTTGTGGACGAGCTCCATGTCTACAACGGACTTTTTGGCTCTCACGTTGCATTCATCATGCGAAGGCTAAGGAGAATATGCGCAGCGGTGGGAAACCGCCATGTTAAATTTGTTTCCTGTTCGGCTACAGTTGCGAACCCTGAGGAGCACATGAGGACAATATTTGGCGTAGATAAAATCAAGCTGACGGATTTTGATGGGTCACCTTCGGGACGGAAGGAATTTCTATGCTGGAATACACCTTTCAAAGATCCCAAGGACCCTTCTTCAGGCAGAGGCGATGCTATGGCTGAAACTGCGAAGCTCTTCTGCCAGCTCATTCTGCGCGGCGTACGGGTCATTGCTTTTTGCCGGGTGCGGAAGCAATGCGAGGTTCTTATTACTGCTGTGCGCAATGAAGCTGCCAATCTGGAGAGGAATGACCTAGCCGCTCGTGTCATGGGCTATCGTGGAGGCTATGCCCCGCAGGACAGGCGAAAGATTGAGAAAGAAATGTTCGAGGGAAAGCTCATGGGTATCATTGCGACGAACGCTCTAGAGCTAGGTGTCGACATAGGGTCGCTCGATGCAGTGATCACTGTAGGGTTTCCCTATACCATTGCCAACCTTCGACAACAGAGCGGGCGAGCTGGGCGACGGAACAAGGACTCACTGTCTGTGCTCGTTGGAGATTGCTTTGCAACGGACCAGTATTACATGGACAACCCGGACGAGATCTTCACAAAACAGAATTGCGAGCTGCAGGTCGACTTGCAAAACATGTTAGTTCTAGAAGGCCATATCCAATGTGCTGCCTTCGAGATGCCTGTCCGCCCTGACGAAGACAAAGTCTACTTCGGCAAGCAATTACCAGAAATCGCTGAAGAACGTATGGTCAAAGATCCCCTAGGCTTCTACCACTGCAATGAACGTTTCCGTCCTCAACCATCCAAATGCGTCGCCATCCGCGATACCGAAGACGGGCACTTCGCCGTCATAGACATCACTAACGGCCGCAATATCGTCCTGGAAGAAGTTGAACCATCCCGCGCATTCTTTACCATATATGAGGGCGGCATATTCCTCCATCAAGGCTATAGCTACCTCGTCAAGGAATTTTCACCCGAGCAGAAAATGGCCAAAGTCACACTTGTCAAGGTCGACTGGACCACTCAACAGCGCGACTACACCGATATCGACCCCATCGAAACCGAAGCGATCCGCCGCATTCCAGACTCACTCTCCCGCGCCTTCTTAGGTGCCATCAAGATCCGCGCCGTCGTCTTCGGCTTCTTCAAAGTCGACAAAAAGCGCCGCATTCTTGACGCAGTCCAAGTCGACAATCCCCCCATCGAGATCTTCAGCAAGGGCATGTGGCTCGACGTCCCCAAATCTGCGCTCGAAATTCTCAATAGCCGGCGCTTAAACGTCGCAGGCGCCATCCATGCTGCAGAACACGCAATTATGAGTCTCATGCCCCAGTTTGTAATCAGTATGCCAGGGGATGTGCGCACAGAATGCAAAAATGCCGTCAAGGAATTCGCCAAAAAAGAAACATCGCGCAAGCGCCCCGCCCGCCTTACCTTCTACGACGCCAAAGGCGGTGCCGGCGGCTCAGGCATCTCAACCAAAGCGTTTGAATTTGTTGACTTGCTACTCGTGCGCGCTTGCCAGCGCGTAGGGGCTTGCCATTGCTCTGAGGGATGCGTGGAATGCGTGTGCAGCGAGATTTGCAAGGAGCAGAACGTTGTGATGAGCAAAGCGGGAAGCGAGATCATCTTGAAATGTTTGCTAGGAAGGGAAGGGGAGATCGATATTGATGCGCTGCCGTGGGGCCCGGATGATGAGAGGGCACCGGCGGGCATAGAGACGGTCGTTGCGGCGGAGGAGGTGAGGCCGGCGAGGGGAAAGAGGGTGGAGGTTGTGGAGGTGAAGCGGGAGGGGGGTGAGAGTAGAAGAGTGGTTGTTGGGAGTAGTGCGGGGGGCGCGGCTGAAGATATGGAAACAGAGGTCATGACGATTAAAGATGAGCCCCTGGATTGAGCATCTGGGAATGGGTCACATTTCTTTCACCTGCATAGGCGTGGAAATGGTACTGTACAAATTTGTCGCGTCCAAGTAAATCTCTCCCATGACTACCTACTATTCTGCAGGACCGCATAACATCATTGCTCAATCTCGAACCGGTCTACGTTTGCAAACACAAGAAATCATCCCCCATTCAGCGTGCGAGAGAATCGAATCGTGACAGCCACATGCCTGAGGCAGTGACAGAATCAGAAATGGTCCGATGAGAAAAAGGGAGCGGAGAAGTGGCACTGGCAATCCTGTCGTCGTGCGCGAACTGTTCGACCCGTCCCACGAGGCTATTTGTCGGAGGCCGCTAGGCTGTTTTCGATGGGTGGAGGAGATTATGTACGGAAAGTAAGAGAATGGGTCATAAGTCACGCAAAGTTTTGTTTATTTTGACCAAGTCCCACTGTGTATCCCATCTGTTGGCTACAATTTGCTACTGTGGCACATGGCCAATATAAACAAAACTTTGTGCCTCTATGCATTACTTATGACCCATTCTCTTACCACCCATGGTATTAGCGCCGGTTAGTACTCAACGACAAAACTCCAGGAGAGTGGCACAGACCAAGAGCTATCGTTAGAATCTGGAACGACACATAAAGGACCAGTCTTCACTGGGCAACGGTTATCATTTGCACAAAACCACGGGTTTTTGATGGCTGTCTGGATCGAGCATCGACAAGTTCCCCATGAAAATACCCAAGCCGGTTTAGGATCACCTCACAGCCCAGACAAATAGTAGTATATCTTCGTTCATACAAACTCTTCATCCTAAACAGAGCACCGTCTATCATCGCATACATTTCGAGAGGCATCACTCGTCACTATAGCACTTCGACTTTTGTATTGGTGAACTTTCTTCTCCAGTCGAAACGGTAGAAATTCCCCCAATTCCCAGTCTCGCACATCGTCGTCCGATCTCTGGTTACGTACCGGAAATCTAAAAGCAGACAGCGCTCCTCGAAGCGTGGACCTTGTCTACATTGCTTGCTGGAACTTGCGAACCTCGCGATACAGCGTCTTACTCTCTGCTTCATCGCTTATCTATTGGGAGGTATGGATTAGCACTTCGTTCGTGTTGTTATTCATTAGACCATATAATTACTTGCCCTAATCATATGAGGAACTGCCTTGCCCTTCTCGATCACTGCAAAGGCGAAGGATCTGCTCTTGGGTTCGTTTCCCTTCGCGTCCCCAACCAACATCTCCTTGAAGACAGGCTCATTGAGCAGGACTCGGTAAGTTTGGTGCGCTCGCATAATAAAACGTCCGTTCCTCTGAGCTCCTGTTGCAGCATCTGGGCTCTGAGCAGTTACATTCAACTTGAAGATACCACGGCCACCCTCTTTCCAAGAAGTCCCATCGAAACGAAATAAAGCTGCGCGAGGGGTCGAGAATATGGTCTCTTCGCCGTCCTCTCCGGTTTCGACTATAGGATGTTCAGTGATCTTGCGGCCTTGATACCAAGCCATGTCAGTGGACCTACTACCCTGTTGCTGGAACCTGCCATTAGCTTCATCATTCTCTTCTGCCTTGTTGCTCTGCACGTCGTCTTCACTTCCACTGGCCTCTTCATCATCCGCGTCTTGAGCTGGAGCTCCAAAAGGCCTGACCTCGCTAGTGCTGCTACCCCACTTCGCATCACCCGTGGGAGCAGCGAAGCTAGTAAGCTTAGAAGTAGCAACAAATGCACTTCCAAACCCACTTCCAAATGTTGAACCGCCGAAAGTATGGAGGTTCGACGTCACAGCCGCACCAAAGCTTTTCGATCCCACGGTACCCAACTCCGATAATGTGCTCGTTACTGCAGATCCAAAAGCCCCGTTCGCCACCGCTTTTGGCTCTTTGCCAGTCAGGTCACTACTTCTAGGACCTTCCATGTCAGACGTCGTTACCGAGAGGAAAGGACTAGCGACGGAGGTTGTGCTTTTAGCACTTAATGCACCGAACGGCGAGGTAGACGACGACGACAGCGCTGCAAAACCGGATGATGCAAAAGCGGTGGCGGTTTTCTCTGCCTGTTGGCTTGTAGTGTCTCTGTTTCCAGGTTTGGATTGGGACGCTGAGAAAGGGTTTGCTTTTCTCATAGCATTGGGAGCGGAGCTTGAAGAGATATTCTCGACCCCGGTTGTAACTTGTTCCTTTAGCGCCATTAGCAACAAGAAAAGAAGCACATTCATAATCAAGATACTTGCATTTTCATTTGATTGCTTGGCAGTCCCACCAACAGACTTTGGCTGCTTGTCCGGCACAGTCTGTGCTTCCGAAAGGTCAGCAGCGCTGCCATTCTGTAATATTCCTTCCCGGTCATTCTCTTCTGATCTTCGATGTGCCTTTGCTTCTTCGGTTGCTGGGATCTTCTGTTCTCTGTGCGTTTCTGTGTCAAGTTGGTCTCTGCTGCGCTTCTTCCTAGGACTAAAGGCTGTATCTCTCATCTCCTGGTCAGCCACGTCTTGGTGTGATGACTGTGAAAGGCCTTTGGTAATTCCCTCAGTGTTTTCTTCCCTATATCCGCTGATATTGCCCTCGAACCTGTCCGCCTCGTCCTCGTTCTCCTCTCGCACTGTCACCGGATCTGCACTCCTCAGACGCTCATCTCCTTTAAGGTCTTCGCCTACACGAACATCTCTAGACCGCTTTCTTGAATGCCCACTCTGATCTAAAATTGGTCGGTCACCGGTGATGGCTTCATCTGCCTCCAAGTCATCGAATGAGCGCTTTCTCACTGGTCTTCCCCGAGATTCAATTCCTGCCGCCACGACTTTTTGGCCTCCAAACGAACCTTCTTCAGAATTTTCAGCTGCTGTACTAGGATCTGGTTCAACTGCAAAGTCATTCCGTGGATGATTTGTGTCGCTTTTGGGTATGGAGGCGATCGAAGTCTTCTTAAGCTTTTCGCGGACTGGTCTCTCGCTTGCATCGTTGTCACTTGTAGAATCGGTAGCTGGGTGTAGCGACCGGTTGTGTGTTTTCGAGGGGTCGGAGGCATCGCCTGGATGTGGAATGCCGTTTTCTGTGGCGACCTCATCTTGTTGTGGTGTCATTTCCGTCTTCATGATAGATATGTGACACCCTTTTTCATGTAATTTGGGAGGAGACGACCGTAGCCAGATTGAGAGACTCGGTGAAATCCGAACGGCGAAACTACAATTGGGTAGTGCAGGCAGCCGTAGTCATGTTCTATGTGACGAGATTCGAAGAAGTAATTGAGGATCCTCGATACGATGCTGCAAAGATGCAAATGCTGAGCCACCCAAATTTGTAGGCGTGAGTATTGAAACCAGAGGTACTTATGGTTAGTGCTACTGTGACTGAACTCCCAATATGTATGAGGATTATGGCGGCGTGGGTTGAATCACGGCTGCGAGGTAAAGCTGATAAGGGAGGAAGGCTACGATGCTGCAGCGTTCCGACCGCTGCAAAGCTTTCAGGGAGAGAGAGGAATATCAGAGATGCCGGTGGGCTTATGTTGTTGACTTGAAGTTGCTGGAAGAGAGAAAAAATAACAATTAATTGGGTTGTGAGTTGTTTGGCCCCGCCCGTAACAAAACATGAGGATGTTACTCTATCTTACGGACGACTCTAGACTCCTACCTAGTCAGTTGGTGGTGTATAAAGTAAAGTAAATATACTACCTTAGCGTGCTTAGGTAAGGTACCTTAATTTACCTTAAGGGCCGTACTGTGTACATACTTAGCGGTTGTGGATCTTCGGGCCGAGGTACCGAGTCCTGGTATGACGTTAGATGTAAGATACAGTATCTATCGTGTATTATGTTTGGTCACGTACATTCGTACAGTCTACCGTAGCACCACTCCCAGAACTGATTCCCATATATCGAAGGAATTATCCCCAGAAACACGTTTGGGTTGTGCGAGTTACACATGCGGAAACTGAAAGACTTTCAGATGAAGAGTGTGTCTGTAGAAGCCATGACCTCCTTATAATATTGAATTGAATACAATGTTGTGAATCAGAAAAACCCCATGTCTACAGATTATGACGTTGATGGAAATCATGTCCCATTCTGCAATCCTAACTGATGAAGCACAAGCAACCCAGTCCAATGTAAAATACAAACAAGGGGTATACTGCAAGTCCAACCCGATTCTTCACCACTCCAGAGCCCCCAAGAATGCTGATGCCAGCAGCTAGCGACCAAGCAACCAAGATTAAATACACCGGGACCCGTACGACCCCGGGGACATGTAGAGCGCTGAGCATCGCCGCGATGACGAGCGGGAATAGCGTATATCCTATGATGCAAATTGACTGGAAGAAAGAACTATAGAGAGTCGTTCAGTGAGTTCTCGGTTACCCAGACTCTAAGGGACTTACACGTTACCACCCAAAAGTTTAATTTGCATTGTTACAACGGCTTCGCCAATCCACACAAGCGCGAAGACGCCTGAAAATACGATGGTCTTCTGAGCCGGTGACGCAGTCAATGATAGAAGTAGACTGAGCAACAAACAAAATATGAGTGGGCCCCTGTGTATTGGTTCAGTAAAATGTGACGCTCTTCCATAGTTAAGACCTAAGTGCATCGGCGGCTTACCACAGATCCCAGTCTCGCAAGCCTTCGCTCATACCTCCCTGCAATACCACGTCGGCATCCGGCCACCTTCCAGCGATTCCCCGCAGCCCTCCGGTCAAACCATCTCCTCTCTCTGCTCCGCCAATGCCTCCACCTCTTTGGAGCATTCCCCCAAGCAAATACTTTGGCCATAGCACTTGCCGCATCTTTTCCCACACAGCCAGCAGGTCTCTTGACAAGGTTTCCCACACTGACTCATCAATGGTGTTATTAGGAGCACGGCGATCCTCTCCTGGTATGGAAGAATTGAGGTAAGATTGAGGAAGAGGGTTACGAGACGACGGGGATTGGATGTTGCCTGTCAAAGGGGCTTGTTCGGAGTTGGATTGTAGGGGATCATCAAGGTCATTGAAGTTCGCTACTTAATGCATAGTTAGTACCTGGTATAATCTAAGGAAGGGTAGCTTGCCATCGTTAGGATCTATAAGATCTTGCTCAATCTCGGTAGTATCATAGTTCTCGTAGGGATTTCCTGACGATGCACTCGCCATCATAGCCATGAGTGCCTGTTCGGTCGGATGTGAGGGCCCTAAGGATGCCGAAGAGGCCTGACTACCTACCAAAGCTGCGTGCAATATGTGATTACCTTGATCTGGCGTGGGTGTCCACACGAGACTTTGTCAAATTAGGGTTTTACGGGCCGCGTAACCGAGTCTCACGGTACCCACTCCCATTCGGGGCTAGAGTGGTGTTTCTTTTAAATCTAAGATACTGTATAACACAAGAGCTCAAGGGGGTGAGTGTGCTGTTATCCATATCTGGGTACTACCTGGTGGGTATACAGATAGGATGTGCTCTATCTCCGCCACTGGTCAGCCTTTTGTCGCGCAGCGGTAAGCCCTCCGTCCTTTCTTCTGAGGGCCCTCGAGGTAATCTTCATGACCGTTAGCGTGTTAGTGTTAAAGTAAGAAAGGTAGACTCTTCAATATAGCTGGTGGACAGTACTCACAAGTGTGCAAACGACACTCAACAGCTTTCGATAGATCTCAAGTTGTGACGACCATCGATACATGCTTTTCCATTTCATTAGGCAAGATTCTAGATAGTCCATCATTACAATTGTACCGAACAATTCAACGAATTTAATGTCCTACCTAAGTAGGTAATCGTCGTCTAGAAAAAGAACAGCTCGAAAAACATGATTCCGGTGTCAGGTCTTCAAAAGTTCATCGGATCTCGGGAGGGAGGAGCAGAAGCTACGGATCAAGGCATCAGCTATGTTGGAGAGAAGAAAGAGAGGCTCCAGGCCAAAATGCAAGAAATGGGTTTCATTGACTTGGAAGAGGCCGACATATTGTCCAATTCTGCCAGCAAACCGACAGATGCTGTCAATCTGCGCCGTAAGATAATTGCAGACCAGCACCGTTTAAAGGTGCCTACAAATTTCTCGAGCCGCAATAGCAGTAACGTACGAAGCCCGGGTATGAGACAAGGACACAATTCGAGCTCAGTTCCCCCTCAAGCAGTGCAAAGCATGCCGCGGAAGGATCAAGAGGATTCCTATAATCCTTTTGATACGGACGCTGACAGTCTGGAAGCCACAGCCACATTCAGTAACTTTACTGACTCTAGAGAGCATGAAACCAGCTTCCAAGACATTGGGCATTTCGGCAACGACTCACATCATGTCTACGGCGATAAACAGGACACTCATCATATCTCCGTACCAGCAGTTACGCAACGGCAGCGTCATCTCTCTCAGATCTCGGACCGACATGATCCTAACATTGGGTCCGAAGACGAAGAAGTGTCTGGGTATGATGGAAGCGGAAATGTGAGCAGCGACGAGGAGCGGCCAGAAAATGATGGGAAAGACGACGATCGAGTAATTGAAAAAACTGTGACACAGGAAGCAACTCACCAGCGCGAACAGGCGACGTACTTTCACTCTCGCCCAATGGAATATCCACGACCAGAAGAGGAGCATACGGAACCCCCCCTAAACTTGCCTACGATCTCGCCTGAGCTTTGCCAAGAGTCGGCTGGTGGGTACACCAACAAGCCATCATGTAGGATGGTAATCTCGGTTGCCTCCGAAGCTGTGGGCGGGAACGCTTTTGACTCAGAGCTCGACCAACAGATCCAGAGCAGACAAATACGACTTCCGGAAACCTCTTCAAAGCAAGACCGAGCAGGTCCAAATGGGAACTCCCGATATGATGCAATTGGAAACACCGGGTTGCTGCGGACAGGCATGTCCAAGAAAACATCTCCATACAATTCTCCACACTCTGAAGTGGAGATATGTGAGCAGCATCATTCGGCCAACCCAGCACAGCTACCCAGAGAGGGTGGGCGAATATCATATAGTCAGGCCACCAGTATTATCTTTCCACAATCAGCGAAACCAAATCAAGCTCCAGCCACCGAACTGTTCGAAGAACGCCATGGACCTAATAAGCTTCCTTTTGCTGGTGACCGTCGCAATCCAGATGCTAGGAACAGCCAGAATGAGATGCCGTCAAACACTCAAAAATGCGCGCAAGATCTAGACTATACTTCTGGCCAGCTTAGCGGTATGCCTTTCGATCTATTGAGTAGCGAATCCTTTGACAACGACCCTCGTGCACGAGAAGGAGACTTCCCCGAAGGCCTTACCACTGCTCCTCTATCACAAAAGCTTCAGTATGCACATGATCTGAAGCACGATGAAGAGCAACATCTGCAGCGTAGAGCAATATTCTCATCCATGACAATCAACCAGTACGAGGAATGCGGAGACCTTCTGATTGAGCGATTTGGTGAAATAACGACACGATATAGGCAGGCAAGGCAGCAGAAGCGAAAGGTGGCTAAGGAATTTGAGGATGAAGTTGCGAGAAGAGAGGAGCGTGTAAGACGAAAGAGAGAAGGTGTAGACGGGGATCTTCGTCGGCTGAGGAGAGCTGGGGAGGATGTCGTCAGGGGAAAGGAGAGTTAGCGGTTGGGTGACACCAGCATGTGGAGAAGAGTACCAAAGGTCTCGCTTTGCATTCAGCAAGTAGGCGAATTAGTTATGCTAAAACTGGAGCGTCTTACGGCAAGTTTAATCGCATGCAACAATACCTTAGGGTTGCAACTTCGCAATATACGCTTTACGGTTTTAGATACCCATCTGCATAGCTTCTAAGCAATCTTGAACTTCGATATTCGACGAACCAATCAGCTAGTGCGAGATGTGATCTCCAGATTTCACTCTCCTCTGAGCCATATTAGTGCAGGTCCAACGGCACTTCGATAATCCCCAAAGGTGGGAGCGTTGATAAGGGGAGACTCGTAGCGCCTTGCCCCAAGCCGGACACATTATGGCAGACACCAGACGCCATCCTCTTTGTGCATCAACAGACTATGAGTTTCCCAACCCACCAGTCGATAAAGTCCTGCACCATACTCTCCTTTTCCCACCATCGACCCTTTGCCGATTCGTCCTGACCACCTCCAATCCCTTTCACGCCAACCATATCCTCCTTTTCTCTCCATTCCTTTTCTGCAATTTCCCCAGCCATCCTGACCAACGCCTCCTCCTCGGCATCTTTATACAGATCACATTTATCACAATCCCTACACTTCCCACCCCCAGGTCTAAAATGCTGGCAGAAGTGGCCGTACCCCTCTCCTCCCTCATCACGCCCGAGGCCTTGCCGGCAAACGTAGCACATCGTATAGCCGCAAACGCACGTCATTTTATTACACCCGCTCTGTTTGATAAAGCCCAGTCCACAACGTGGGCATGTTCGTTTTAAAGCTCCAGTGCGGGCAGCTTCGACAGTGGTACGGAGTGAAGTGGAGGCAGATTCATGACAAACGTGGGGATCACGCCAGCACTTGGAGCAATCGAGGCAGGATGAGACACCACAAGCAGGAGAACGGCACTGAAAGCGATGGGAGAGATGCTTTTGGCGTGCCAGACTGAGCACCGAATTAGAGATAAGGTTAGAAGGAGCTGGCAGATTCTTGAAGAGGGAGAGACGGTGCAGGAGAAAATAGAGAATCAGTAATGGAATAAAATTAGCCGTGATCAGGAGCATTAGAATAGAGGCTGTGCTGGCGAAATTAAATCTGTATTGGATGGTATGTGAAGGAAAGTAAATGTCGTCAATTTCGGCGTAGGGACAGAAAGGGCAACGGATCAGCAGAAGATTGGCTTGTGTTAGGGCTTCTTCTGCAAAGCGAGACTCGAGCCTGAGCCAAATTTTGGCTCCACCTTTCGTCTCCAGCACGGCACGACGAACACCCTCTCGAGGAATGCAACCTGTGCAGCTTTCTTCCGTTGTTGGGGCGAGACAGACAATTTGACCGCGTCTGTGATCGATATTGCAACCCCAGCTTTGACCGAAAAGCGCTTCACTGACAGCATGGCGGAGGCAGCCAAAGCATATCATGTGCCCGCTAGCTGTACATGCTGCCATTTCCTCAAACGCGCTGTTAGAAAAACAGCATTGGCATTCGTATAATGCTTCGGCGTTGGCAGCCTCCCATTCGTTGACCTCCAAAGCAAGTTGCCAATCCTTAGCTTCTTGTTCCTCTTTTAATCTCTCCAGTATGGGCGTTAGGATTGTGTGTTCAAGTTCCTGATCTAGCTCCCCATCTGCCGTCTTCCTTAGTACAGGCACTCCAAGTGCCACTCCTACCAATGGTTTGCTCCAAAATAGCATAGGATGCTGGCTCGAGAGATCGACGCCAGGTCTTTTCAATTTCAAAAAGAAGGCATTGATGCTGTGCCTCCAGCTCTTGGCCGCTATCTGCTGAAGAGCTGGCCTTGAAAGCGTATAGGAATCATTATATTCTGCCATGACCGCTCTTAAGGTGCTCTTACTCAGTATTCTGAATTCTTGAGATAGCAATGCCCTAGCGGCCCTTCTATAACTATCCCGCCTGAATCGGTCGCTAATGAGTGATGGCTTGGGACCATTGTCTCCACTCGAAGTGTCCCTGTCGTCCATGGCGTTTGTAGTCCTCCATCGACCTCGAACCCATTTCTCTTGGTGCTTCAAGAGCTGATCTATCACAACATTTAAGCGGCTATCACCACTATACATACTTAAGGTTTCACGGAAGACCTCAGGAAGTATGTGTGGAAAGACGACAACGAGGGTATCGAGTAAATTATTTATTTCTGCCAAATTCTGCTCTTCCTTGAGACCTCCGGGTGAATTGTGGGCGCTGTACATCACAGGGGTTGCCAGAAGGGCATGCATAGAACGCTGTGCCGGTTTTAATTCCAGTCTGAAGAATGCGAATGGGGTTGATAGAGAAGATCGACAATGCGATGACAGGCTCTAAAGAGACTGTCAGCTTCGAGGTCTGAATAAAACTGAGCAGAAAAGGCTAGAAGGGTTCACCTAGCACTCGGCTACGAGTAGGTTTAGACGAGTGCTAGGTTAAGGGAGTCGGCCAGCCCTATAGGGCTGAAAATCCACATTTCATATTTTATTGCTTCAAACGATGAACTACGTAGCTAATATGACCTCTTTGGGGTCCTTCCGATACGCATGCCTCGCCCTGATTGACCAGTTGTAGATATCACGTTATTCCTTTGCTTCTGCTCCTGCTTCTGCTCCTGCTTCTGCTCCTGCTCCTGCTCCTGCTTCTGCTCCTGCTTCTGCTTCTGCTCCTGCTTCAGCTGTCTGACCCGTAGCTTAACTATCAGCTGCTTCTTCTTCTTTTGTCTAGAGCTTGCTGTCATTGATGCTGCGACGACTCGTTTTTTGATGATGAGAGGAGGCTTCGAAGCGAAGAGCTCAGGGCCTAGAAGTAGTAAATAATTGACCTTCTTATTCCACATCTTTGTTTGTTGAGCTGAGGTCGTTTTGATTTGCGAATGACGTTTCAGAAACTTCTGGGGTCAATTGACTCCGACTGACTTATCGTCGCCCTTTTTTATTCGTAGTTCTTTAGCTATCGAATGTACTTGCTTCACACGAGAAGGTCAGCCCCAAGCCTGAAGACGTAGGATTCAGTCACGTATAGCTGCTTCTTCTTCGAGGCTAAGTCTTTGAAATTGCTGATTGCATGCAGCAGTAGTCTTTCAACCATTGATCCGATTCGAAAGAGTACTACTTGATATTTCATATTGACGAGCGAGTTTTGCTTTGAATGGATTTTTGTAGTTGACTGCTGAAGCCTCGTTTCAACGGGCGTGAGCAAGCGTTATGCGCTCTTCCTGTGAAAGTTCTATATCTTCAGAAGGTATGAAGGAGATAGGGGGGGTGACTGCCATCTTTTTTTGCTGATATGTTGAGGAATTACACGTTGGCAGCAATAAAATATGAAATGTGGATTTTAAGCCCTATAAGGCTGGCCGACTGCTAGGTTTAGCCGAGTGCTAGGTGAACCCTTCTAGGGCTTATTCTGCGTCGCAAACTTCGTCGAATGTAAACATCAAAATATCGCGAACAACCATAACATCTTGCAGTCAACGATCAGCACCACACAATCTTACCGAGTGCACCTACAGCTCTACAATATCTTCACCCTTACGATTGTGACTTTTAGCGCCAGACTTGACGCGACAGCACCAACTCAGCAGCTTGACTGGTACCTACGCTATCTCTCGGTCTGTTCAAGCTCTACAGCCGAGTGCGCACAAGAGATCTCTGCCCCTCCAGGTCTGATTCGAGACTTGACGCTTGATACAGCAGCAGTAATATGACAGATGCTCTAGTGTCGGTGCTAGTTTTCTGTACACGCTCTTGACTGTTAGGCCTTCTTCCCACACTTTCTTCATCTCAGCGCTTTAGATAGAATTGCGCAAACCCTACAGAGCTGCGAACGCAAACAAAGTACAACCTCTGCTAGATCTGGTTCGCACTTTTCAACCACCTTCTCTCGAGTTGCTATACCAACATCCCTCTGCTCTCCTGCCTTACGTATGACCGTTCGCTACTGCCCAAGCTCTCTGCCTTCCTTTACTCTACCTACAACTCTATGCAGAAAATGGTTCTGGAAGAGACGACTGCCAACCATCAGAGAACTCCTTCGTATTCTTCGCACTTCACAAGTACAAGCGATTCTTCATCAAGGGCCGACCTGATTCACAACAGCGAGAGATGCGCACAGCCTAGGCAACCCACCTCTCGCACCTCCATTACACAATCTTCACCTGCTTCGAAAACCTTGCCAGAAAATACCATAGCACGGCCTACAACTCAGTCTAAAGCACCTGCTCATCGAGTCTTGGTCACAAACAGTTCTTGTGTTTCGAAGATTTTTACAAGAGACGACATATCGCGACCTGTTCCTCAAGTCTTAAATACCGACGCTTCACCTGCTTCACAGACATTACCACAGGATGGCATAACAGGACCTGCTTCAGAGACCTTGACTACAAAAGACTCACCTGGTTTGATGTCATTGCCAAAGCACAGCATATCGCAACCTCCTAATCCTTCCATAACAAACGTTTCGGTTACTAAGAGTTCTTCTGCTTCGAAGACATTTACAAGAGATGGTATATCGCGACCTACAATCCAGCCTAGAGCAAGTACTTCGCGTACATCGATCACAAAGAGGCGTTCTGCTTCGAAGACATCTACAAGACGCCGCATATCGCGACCTATTCCTCGAGCCTTAATTACAAACGCTTCACCTGCTTCAAAGAAATTTTCAAGGGATAGCGTATCGCGACCTGCAACTCGGCCCAGAACAACCGCTTCTGGAGCCTCAGTTACTCAAGGCTCACCCGCTTCGAAGACATTGTCAAAAAACAGCAAAGCACGACCCGCTTCGAAGGCCTTGACTACAAATAGATCATCTTCTCCGAAGCCATTGCCAAAGAACAGCACATCTCGACCTACCACTCAATCCAGAACACCCACTTCCAGACCTCGCTACAAGAAGGATCCCGGCCTTTACACAATCCGCCCGTCCAGCTGCATACTTCCTGTTAGAATACCTGTCGACTCAGTCCCAGGATCAAGCAGAAGCTTGAATACCCTTTCACCTCTGCATGACACCAACCAAACTATTCCCGAAACCCTCCCTGACCGGACGCAAGTACTGTGGGGCCGAGTCATGTCAGGAATAGGAGCCAGAGCAGACACTGCAGCGTCCAGAGCAAAGAAAGATGCCAGAGGAGGAGGTAATGCTAGGCGTGGAAATGAGCGCGCATTAGGAGCGGCATCAACCAGCACTTCCACTAAGCTCAGCATCGCCGCCAAGCCTGCAGATCCTGACTTTTCAACCGTGATATTGAATAGAAGAGGCATATTCGTTGATTTTATGTCAAGTTCGATCGACACATTTATTCATTTCGGCACCTCTGCTCCGTCTACAGATCGTATCTTGCACTACCAACAGTCAAACAATGCTACTAAAGTATGGCTGAATGTGAAAGATGAGGATGTTCAGGATATTCAGCGCGAATATCTGTATATGAATGTTTACAGGTTGTGTGAGGCAGAATTCTCTACATACGCCAAGGATACGTTTCTCAAGGCCGATATACGCTCCATAGATCCGTTTCCGGGCCGGCCATGGATAGTAACAAGGATGGTAGAGTTGGTGGCCAAACCTGATGAGGCATTCAACTGGACGATGCCGCCTGTTATCGACTCGGATCTTCCTATGAACAAGCGTTATGACTTCGATATCAGGCCGGACTGCTCATATTGGCTCTCGGCCCAGGGTTTCAACCCCGAGTACAAAAATCAAATTCGCGATTGGACCTTTTGTAAGGATGACAGGATGACATGCCCCTACATGACGATTGAATTCAAGAGAGACGACGTCGCCTACCAAGCCGCCATCAATCAGCTTGCTACATTCTCAGCACTTGCTCTCTACAATCGATACTTACTGAAAGAGAAACGCCTTCGGACCACCGCCAAGCCGTGGAATGTCAAGAATTTTGGGCAGCTCCGTCATTACGGCCTTACTTTCACTGGCTGGAACTATGCTTTCTGGTGCACCACCCCCATCAAGTCAACCGACTTCAGGTGGAAAGGGTGTAACATGAAACGGATCTACCAGAGCAATTGCAGCAACTCCGCCGGCATTACCACCCTCGTCGACTGGATCAATGAGATCCATCTCTGGGGTCTGACGGTGCATGCCAAGTCATGCGAGTCCGATGTCAAACACTGCATCCAGCAACGCTCCAGCGGAATTCGTACGTCACTAGGCCAAGATGACAATTCCGACGATGCCCGATGATGAAGATGAGTTGAACAAGGAAAGCTCAGAATAGAGACAGTTTTGGAACATGAGCATCTTACGACCTTGAGCGAATAGTAACCAGGAAAAGACCCTTTTAAACCTTCTGCATGTATTCATACTAGGTTCGTTGACTGCCCGAGCAAGTCTGTTACCAATGGAAAGCAACGCAGTTTTCAGCTATTGCTGACTCAGAACTTATTGGTTATTGCGATCGTATAATAGGTTAATTACTAATTAATTTGACTAACTAAATAATAGCTATTTACACAATTTAATATATGCGCTGGGAAAGTCAATGAGAAAGTCAACGGGGAAGTTAATGAGAAAGTTAATGGATAAACTAATGAGGTAGGAAGTCATGAAGAAAGTCATGAAAGAAACCATGAAGGCTGTTCGATAGAAAGTCATGTAGAATGTTCGATAGAGAGTCATGTAGAATGTTCGATAGAAAGTCATGTAGAATGTTCGATAGAGAGTCACATAGAATGTATGATAGAGCTCATATTTGATGCTCGATAGAGATCAAATTTGATTCTTGATTGCAAAGCAATTTGAAGCTTGATAGAGAGTCATGTAGAAAGTCATGTAGAGAATCATGTAGAGAGTCATGTAGAGAGTCATGTAAAAATCATAAAGACTGTTCGATAGAATCATATTTGATGCTCAATAGAGAATAAATTTGATTCTTGAATGATGAGTAGAATAATGAGTAGAGTGATGAGTAAAGTGATGAGTAGAATAATGAGTAAAATGATCAGTCAAAAGATTGATAGAAAGATCAGTAAATAGCTCAGTAGAAAGCTCAATCAAAAGATCAGTAGAAAAATCAGTAAAAAGATCAGTAGAAAGATCAGTAGAAAGATCGATAGAAAGAACAGTAGAAAGACCAGTAAATAGCTCAGTAGAAAGCTCAATAAAAAGCTCAATCAATAACTCAATCAATAACTCAAGTAGAAAGCTCAGTTTGATAGAGAGTTTAATAAAGCATTTGATAGAAAGTTTGATAGAAATTTGATAAAGTGTTTAATTGAAAGTCTGATAGAAAATTTGATAAAGTGTTTGATAAAAAGTTTAATAAAGTGTTTAATAAAGTGTTTGATAGAAAGTTTGATAAAGCATTTGATAAAAAGTTTAATAAAGCGTTTGATAGAAAATTTGAGTAAGTGAGTAAATAGCAAGTATATAAGGAAGTAAATGATGAGCATGTAAAGTGATGAGTAGAATTAAACTAATTGTCAAGTCGAGTTTTCATATCTACATTCTGACTCGACTTGAGTACTCAGATCGAATCTTCTGACTCGACTCGAATACTCAGATCGAATCTCATGACTCAACTCGATATCAATCTCGAGTCGAGTCAGAACTCGCTGACTCAACTCGACTCGTCAAGCAATTGAATATAACGTCAAGAGAGCTAAATATAGAAATTTTTCCGATTTTTCGCCTTTGCATTATCTTTTTGGTAGAATGTTATAAAGAGAAACATGAAGAGAAACATGAAGAGAAACATGAAGAGAAACATGAAGAGAAATATAAAGAGAAACATAAAGAGAAACATAAAGAAAAACATAAAGAAAAACATGAAGATCATTTGATAGAAAGCTTTGATAGAAAGCTATGATAGAGAGTCATAACAAGAAACTATGAAGACTGTTTGATAAAGAGTCATGAGACATGAAGAGAAGTCATGAAGAGAAGTCATAATAGAATATCTATCTATTTATCTTTATGTCTTGACGAGTCGAGTCGAAAATTTCAAGTCAATACTCGATTTCAATTCTCTGACTTGACTCAAATACTTGAGTTGAATATCTTAACTTGACTCAAATACTTAAGTTAAGAATTCTGACTCAAATCAAGTCTTGACGAGTCGAGAACTCAACTTGATCTCGATGATTCAAATTGACGTGATCAGTCTACACTTTATACGCTCTTTCTTGCCTCATTTCGCGAATAATAATGCGAAACTTAGCAGAAGCAATAACTCAGAGTCAAAACTTAAAACGTTGATGATAGAAATCAAAAAGTCAATATTAAAGATTGAAATAAATTTATGAGATGAACTTAGCATGAGTTTATCAACAAGCAAACAACTGTAGAACAACATTGTCAATTTATTCTGCAATCAACAAAAATTGCTCACATCAGCAAATAGAAAAATGCAGTACATGTTTAGTTCACTTGATGCATTGATGCTAAATTCACATGCAAATGTGCATAATGACAAGAATACAATCAATCTGTGAAATGTGAATTCGCAGCAAAAAGAGCAAACACAAGCGATTGTGAAATTCAAAGAAATGAAAAAGCGAAAAGTGATGAAAAGTTAGCAAAAAGAAGCTAGAATTGAAGTTAGTACTAGCAAGTGCTACAATGTCATCTCTAAAAAGATGCAGATAAAGAGACTACGCGAAAGAATTGAATTCGCAGTCAATCAGCTAAGACAAGCAATATTAGAACAGAAAGAGACTATAAATCATAGCTTAATCTACATTCAAAAAGCATGCAATGAAAGCATAGAAAACTTGATTCAGAAGCAAATGAATTGACTTCAAAGTTAAACAAACAACAAACTGAAGATTATTCTACAATTGATTCAACAAAATGCTGAAAACATCAAAAAGAGAATCAATGCAAAGCAAATGACAGAGAATTCGCAAATCTTGCAGAAGATGCAGAGTTTGCAAACGTTGCAAGTCATGCAAAATTCGCAAAAATCAACGCAGAAGCTCACATATGTGCAAAAAGCAGCTCAAGTCACAAGCGTAAATGCAAATGCAAACATAAATGCAAATGCGAATGCAAATGCAGACGAATGAAACCTGATCATCAAGAAATTCTCGTCAACATCACAAGAAATATTGTATCACGAAAGAAGACTTATTGTCAATTTCAAAAATGAGAAATGAACTTTAAAGATGATAAAAATGCGAGATTCAATGAATAATGCATTGAAAAAGGCGAAAATTGATCTAATAGTCATCATGATAGTCAAAACGTAAAAGAAAAACAACATTGTTCTGATGATCTTGAAAAAATACATTGCAGACGTCTTACTAGCACAAAGAGCAATATGAGAGCATGTTTTTGATGTTAAAAGCATTAAGAAAGATGAGAAATGACACAAAATAATCATACACAGTCTGAAAATCAAAATCTTCAACATGAAAACTGAAATGAAAAATCTAAAAACTGAATTAAAGTCTTTCAATCTTGAATTGAAACTAATAATCAATTCTATATGATTAACTAAAAGCGAAAATCGATCATGAAATAAACACGCATTGACGATTTTAGCTTTCAAAATCGAGACAGAAGCACAAAAACATTTGAAAAAATGATTTTTAGCTGCGAGATCAACATATTAAACAGTTGAATATAAAGACTATTGATTAAATAATCAATGTCAAAAATGTCAAATCTTTGAACATTTATAGAACAAATGTAACAGATAATCAAGATGCTTGTACTGCGAGCGAAATCATTAGATCTGAGATCATAAATGTTAACTATTTACGTGCAAAAACAAGCAATCATGCAATCACATGATTTCTAATTGCTGCAACTGTCAAAATGCGCACTTTGCAAATAGCGTAATGTGCAAAACATATCAGACAGCTCAGTCTATTAGCTCACAAAAAGATCATCTAGTTACGAAATTGTAATGAGTATTGCATTTGAAATGTCACAAAACAACGCAAATGATGAAAGCTTTGCAAACATGTTGAATATTCAAATTCTACAGCACAATTGCGCAAGATCAATGCAAATTATGCATGCATGCATGAAATTTGCGAAAAACAAGACAGATATTGTTATACTACAAGAATCATGAATGAAAGATGAAAATATAACAATTTCGCATTCATCATTTATCTGCATTAAATCAAATGTTCAGAATACTCATGTCAGAGTATTAATATTTGTTGCGAAAAACGCAAAGAAATTTACATGCACATCAAGATCAGACATAGTCAATAGCAAAGATATGCAAGCAATATCAATAGTGAACAATAAAATTCAGAGAGAAATTTTATTGTTCAATATTTACAACGAAAAGTCACAAAACGCAGATGATGAGCAATTATACATGATTGAGCAAGAATTAGCAAAAGTTAAACTAAATTCTGAGCAAAAAGTTATTATCATCAAAGACTTTAACACACATCATAGCTGATGAAACGCAAAAATTTCAAACTCTATTAGAACGAAAGAGTTAATAAATTGAGTAAATTTACATAAGTGCAATCTGATTAACACTTTTGATATAAACATATATCACAGCTATTCAAGTCAATTAAGCTCGATACTTGATTTAACATTTGCATCAAAGAATATGCATAATAACATCAAGAATTGACATATAAATGAGAATGCAAACACAGAATTCAATCATGAAGTAATTCTATTTACAATAGTTATGAAAAAGATGAAGTTGATTGAAAATTCATTGAACGCGTCATACAATCTGCAAAAAGTTGACTGAAAAGACTTTGATGAGCATTTGTAAAAGATGAAAGACAAAATGATTGTCAAGATGCAAAGAATAACAAGTTTAGAAGCAAAAATCATTTATTTGACTGAATGCATCAAGAATACAGTGAAATTATTTGTATTTAAACAGCGAATATGCGCAAAATCAAAACTCTGATGAAACAATGAGCTCATCAAAATGCGAAAGACGCTGTCGTCAAAAAAGCAAATCTGAAAAAGATGCAGAAATGATGATGCATAAGCAGAGATAGTGCAAATGTGAAATTCATATTATGATGCAATAAAGCTGATCAAAAATCAATTCTGAATCAATTTTTTAAACAACATCAAAGAAAAAAAAGTGTTTCAGACATACAAGTTTATCAAATCACGTTTAATTGAAAAGCTATTTTCGATGCAAAACTTGCAAAAAGAATTGAAAATTGAATTCAATGAAAAGTGCAAGACATTTCTGAAAGCAATGTACTCATCATCTTCGAAAATTCAAATCAATGAAGAATTACTATTGAACGAAAGTATACAGTGATCAAGAGTTATCAAAGAGAAAATCAAGCACGCTATTAACTTTTCAGCATTCAGAAAAGCATTCGAATCAAATGATATATCATTCACAATCATACAGCTAGTGTACAAAAGCATATTGAAAATCTTCAATTTAGTGTATTCAGATTTGATTGAAAATGACTATCATTCAAAGATATGACGCGAAGGCACGAAAATTATTCTGAAAAAATCAGACAAGTCGAATTATTCAATTTCAAAGACATACAGAATTATTACGCTGCTAAACTGTTTAGACAAAGTAGCAGAAAAAATAATAGCAGTGCAACTGTCTTACACAGTTGAAATTAACGACAAGCTGCTGAATTTTGATCAAATGAAAGACAGAAAACAAAGATCAGAGAAAAACATAGTAATGTATATCAACGCATCGCATCGCAAATTCGAAAAAAGAAAGCAAAAGATGAAACAGAAATCGAAACAACAGTGATATTTACGCATGAACTCGTTAAATGCAGCAAAGCGACAAGCGTTTCAGATAAAATTATCATAACGAAAGCGAAACTGTAAGCTATTAGCGATGCAATCGCAATGTGCAGCGAAAAAGCACTCAAAAACAGCGAAATTTGAGTGTACATGAACAGTCAAATGACTTTGCAAAGACTAAACGCAAAGAGCAACGTCAAGACGAAGTTATTTGATGACATACAACAAAACTTGATCAATTTACGTCAGAATCAGTGTCAAATTTGCATACAGTGAATATCGAGTCGTAAAAGCATTATTGAGAACGAAAAAGCAGATCAATTAATTAAAAGCGCTGCTCAAAAATTATCAGTTATTGACAACATGAAAGTCATCATCATAAGCTTCGTCAAAAAGCAAATTTGCAAAGAAACGAAATTACAATGATTAAATGTCTGAAAAAGCAGCATCAAGAAGGGAAATCAGTATTGAAAGCACATATCGAACGTGAATCTAAGTCAGAAATCACTAAAAGAGCTTAGAAAAATCAATAGACTAACGTTTTCAATCTTTATTCAGTTGAAAATGAAACACGACTATTTCAAGAGCTATTTGCATCGATTATCAGAGAATAATTCGAACAAATGCTATGAAATATGCAATGTAAGTCAAACGTCAGAGCATTTACTACTAAATTGCAAGCATTATAAATCAGAGCAAATAAAGCTTAAGAAAAAGACTCAGCTCAAAAACACAAACATCATATTGACACTGTTCATCATCAAGATTGAAAGAATTGCAACGTTAAAGTATTTGAAAAATACTTGAATTACGACGAGAAAATGACTATTAGAAACGAAAGAGTAGAACGCGAAGAGTGCAAAGAAATGAAGAAAAACGAAAGTACAATTACAAGAGTTTGAGCGAGAGCGCTTGTATATGCAAACTATCGATGTGATTGATCAATGAAAAGATATAAAGCAGTGACTTTGATCGGATTACATGTAACGTACAGCGTTTAGACAATGTCATAGTCATAGACTGCATGCACTTAATAAAGAGAAAAAAAACTGCTGACACTGATTATTCTGATTCTATATACTCAATTCTATATGCTTAAGCGCATGCAAAAGCAAGATATTAAATCAATGAATTTATTATTTAACTAGTTATTTAATCATCTATTTAAATGAATTGTTGACTATGTAGAGTATTTGATAGAGAATCATGAAGAAAGCTTAATAGAAAGCTCAGTAAAAAGCTTGATTGAAACTTTGAAAGTTTAGTAGAAAGATTAGTAGAAAAATCAGTAGAAAAATCAGTAGAAAGATTAGTAAAAAACTTGATTGAAAGATCAGTAGAAAGATCAATGAGAAGATAAGTAGAAAACTCGGTCGAAAAATCAGTAGAAAGATCAGTAGAAAGATCAGTAGAAAGATTAGTAAATAACTTGATCAAAAGATCACTAGAAAGCTCAATAGAAAGCTCGATCGAAAAATAAGTAAGAAGATCAGTGAAAAGATCAGTAGAAAGCTTGATTGAAAGCTCAGTTTGAAGCATTGTTTGACGTTTGTTATGCGCTTGATTGACGCGTATTTTGAAGCATGTAGAATGTTTGATAAAGCATTTGATAAAAAGCTCAGTTGAAAGATCAGTAGAAAGATCAATAGAAAAATCAGTAGAAAAATCAGTAGAGAATCTGATAGAAAGTTCAATATTGAGTCATGAAGAATGTGTTTTATTGAGCTAGTTAACATTGTTGAAATATGATTGTTGTTGTTCTAGAAAGTGAAACTATAAAGAAAGAAAGAAGTGAGAAAAAGTAAATATTCCGAATTCTTTGAATTTTCTAGCGTTGATCTTCAACTGAAAGTGAAGATTACTAATCACAGAGATAACAGTACTGTTTTCAAGTCATTTAGAAAGCATTGTTTGAAGCATTGTTTAACTCACGTTATGCATTCATAATTTGAAGCATGTAGAAAGTTTAATAGAAAGTTTGATAAAGAATTTGATAGAGAATTTGATAGAAAATTCGATAGGAAATTTGGTAGAAAATTCGATAGAGCGTTCGATAGAAAGCTCAGTAGATAGCTCGATAGAAAGCTTGATGAGAAGCTCAATAAAAAGCTCAATAGAGAATTTAATAAAGTGTTTGATAGAGAATTCAATAAAGTGTTTGATTGAAAGTTTGATAGAAAGTTTAATATCAAGTCATGAAGATTGCATTTTATTAAGCTAATTAGCATGTGTTATGAAGCATGTATGAAGCATATTATGAAGTAAATCATGAAGTAAATCATGAAGCAAATAACGTGTGTTTAAACACGTCACATGAAGCATGTTTTGAAGTGAGTAAGCTAATGAGTAAACTAACGAGTAGATTAACAAGTAGATAGAATGATAAGTAGAATGATAAGCATGTAGAGTGATGAGTAGAATGATGAGCATGTAAAGTGATGAGTAGATAGACGAGTATGTAAAGTGACGAGTAGAATGATGAGCATGTAGAATGATGAGTAGAATGATGAGCATGTAAGATAATAAGTAGAATGATGCGTAAATAAAATGATAAGTAGAATGATGAGTATGTAGAGTGATGAGTAGAATGATGAGTAGAATGATGAGTAGATAGAATAATGAGTAGAATAATGAGTATGTAAAGTGATGAGTAAAGTGATGAGCATGTAGAATGATGAGTAAAGTGATGAGCATGTAGATAAACAAGCATGTAGAATGCGAAGAATGAAGATGTTGTCAAATTGTTTAATGATGCTGTTAATCATTTAATTATCTATGTACAAAGATAAATGATTCAATTTATCAGCTATTAAACGTAAGAATGAGATTAATAGCATAATTAAGTGATGTTTAGTTAAATCTTTGATTTAATCAGCTGTCAACAATGTCAACAATGTCAACGTGATGATTAGCTGCAAGTGATTAACTAATTAACACTTGAACATTTGTCAATGATGCATTGCAATAAATAAACTTACTTGATACATTTATTAAATGCTTATGTTTGAATTCTTAAATTTTGAACATATGTGTTTGAACATTAAATGAGTTTTTTCAACTTAAAATCATATTCAAGACTACATCAGAAAATGATGATGTGATCATTATTGCAATCTTTACAATTAATCAGATGAAACTGAGAAAGAAGCTTATGATCACAATGTGTGTGAAAGATCATTTAAACAACATATGCAAGTTTAAGTCATTTGATGTACAGAAGCTGCAGCTGAAAGAAGCAATGACAATTAATGACATTGCTTGCAATATGCTTGATGTGTTTCACTATTCTGTATATTTTATCATGTTTTAATATTATTTGATCACAGTTTTATAATTAACATTATATATTTATAAATGAATTTGCTTACTTTTAATTCACTTACTTCATGTTTTAATGTAAATTTAAAGATGAACAAGAATGAATTTATGATCTTATTTTCAATGAGAAAAAAAACATTCACAACGTGCGCAAAGCAAATTTTTGAAAAGAGCAATACAATCAAAGCAGAACGAATCTAGAAGACGAATAAACGACGATGAATTGCATGAACTGCAGCAATGCTGATTCAGAGACAATTGCAAACGACGTTGACTCGTCACGAAGAAACAGCAACGTAAGATCGAAAAGCTTACGCAATGATGAGAAGTATGTTGCTAACATTATTGATCTTCTAATACAGACATCAACGTTAGAGAAAGAGAAGAACAAAGATCATTCATGAAAAGAAGTAACAGTGAAGCTGATGCAACATCTTCAAAACGATTCAGAAGAAAAAAACAATGAGAATCAGAATGCATTCATTGCGAAGAATGTACAGAAACTAAAGACATTCATACAACTGCTTAGCAAGCAGCTACAAACACAAGATAGCACGCAAACATAAGATAGCATGCGCTTCTCATCAAGAATCAAGTCATGAGTGAATGTGACAAGAGAAGAAGTAACAACAAGAGAGCAACGTCTCAGAGATGAATTGTCATCACTTTGCAAGAGATGAGAAGTCATGATGAAGATAGCAGAAAGAAAAGAAATAAAGAAGATACAAAAGAAATCTATTGAACAAATTCTTCAAGAAATCACAAACGTGTCGACAGCTCAAAGAGATTTAATCATGTCTCTTCGCAAGCTTGAAAGTGAAGACATCATACTTTATGCAGTGAGCTCAGAGACTCAAGTAAATCTGAAAAGATCTCAAACATGAGCAAAAGAAATCGCGAACTTGACGCGTATAGTGCATTGAATCTTCGCTGTGCTAGCACATGAGATATGCATCACAATAGACACAAGCAATCAAGAAGTGATCATTAAAAGATTGATAAAAGACAACGCAAAACTTCATGAAAATCTAAAGATTCTAAGAATAGTCTGACTCAAGAAAGTAGTTGAAAGTGAGAAGATTCACTCGTCGCTCATTGTAAAGATCGCAATCAAAGCAATGATGAATTGATTAATAAACGAGAGCATGCTAAACTTGTATCAAGAATGCTTATGCAAGCTGTTTGAAAAGAACTGTTGCATCACTCAGTGCTACAGATGCTTTAAATTCAATCATATGATCAGATTCTGCAAGAAGAAACAACGCTGCGCTAAATGCGCAGACAAACATCACATCAAAGAGTGCATGATGTCTTCAAATAAAAGATGTTGCGTCAATTGCAATGAAGATCACGAATTCTGAAGACGCATCTGTTTCAAATGACAACAACAGATGAAACATGTGTCAGAAATCTACAGAAACAGATCGATCAAATATTCAAAAGCATCGAAATACAATCATACATTCTTCTCGCTGTTTCTGAACTCTCTAAGCTTAATGAATTCATTGAGCTCAACAGACTTTGTAGATTCAACAAACTCTTTGAGCTCAACAAGCATCATGTTGAAAACACGTAATCGAGACGTTGAATTGACATGACAGATGATAGAAGTCAAGAAGAGACGAGTTGATCTCTTCTCATGCGTGATTAATGACTCAGATGAGACAACATCTGAACAGACTCAGAAACACTCAATCAGAAAGTGCGAAAGACTTTCAGTGATTGAAAGCATATAAAGAGTCTTCTCAACGCAGAGTCAACAACAGCTACAAATAACTTTATGACAAAACAACTCTTTCTACAAATTCTACAGTACAACATCAGAAAATCATTAAAGATTCAAGAATCATTCTTGATTGACAGAGAAGTTTGCAAATTCGACATAATAATCATACAGAAGCAAGAATGCAACATCAATGATTTGCAATCATTTAACTCAGCTCACAACTTCTTTCATCTAGTGAAAAACTCGTCATTTCAGTCAAGAACATGCATATATGTTAACAAATACTTAAGACTTAATCAGTGAACAGTAGAGACAGCTGAGTCAGACATCTGCTTAATCAGAATATTAACTCACAACACAGATAATGAAACGCAGACGCTAAGACTTTTAAATGTCTACAACTCAAGCTCACTATTCATCACATTTACAGAAAGACTCTTAACTATTTCTCGCTTGAATGAACTACTCAAGAATGACTGTGAACAAATAGTTGTAGAAAACTTCAATCTACATCATTCATACTGAGAAGAGTGAAGATGCTTCGCTCGACATATGATAACTGATACTCTACTAAACAACATTACAAATGCAAGACTGAGACTACTGCTGAAATCAGACACAATCACTCGCGAAGCTCACAATCAGTTTACGACGATAAACTTAGTCTTTAGCAGCGAGAAAATACAGTCTATGACACGTAAGTGCGAAGTACGAATCAATTTACATCAGAAATCAGATCATCTTTTGATTGTCACAGAGTTAAATCTACAAACAATCTCAGTGCAGTCTTTGACTCGTTGATTCTGAAAAAAAATGAACACAGAAGCACTGAGTGCTTATCTGCAAATACATTTTTTGTCAGATCATTCTCTGAACAGCAAAGCTGAAATGAATGACAGAACGACAGAAATCATCAAAGTACTACAAGAGATCATTAAGAAGTCTACTCTTTGAGCAAAATCATCAAATCAAGTAAGAAACTTCTGAAATCAGAACTGCTTTAAAGTAGTAATGAAATCAAGATGACTGCGAATTATATGAAAAACGTAAGACACATTAGAGACATGAAATGAATATCTGAAACACAATGATCACAAAAACAAGATCATTAAACAAACAAAATGCGCACACTTCAGATCACAGATGCATGAGCTAAGTGATGCATTGAAATCAATATGATGCTTTGCAAAATGAGCTAGAATCGAAAGTCAGCTATCTAAAAAGCTTTCTCAGTTTTCGTCGTTGAAATGAGATGATACTGATCACATGATAACAACGTTTGAAGAAAAAATCGAGATGCTGCAAGAGAAATTCTTCTCTTCATTCTCACAAGCAGACGTCAGTGACATTTCAGATTCATTCATATCTTTGACATTATCATCAAATTCACGCATCTCAGAGAACGAGATGAAGTGAGCAATCAGACGAGTAAAAGTGAACAAAGCATCAGATGTTTCTGAAATTTCAAACAAAGCACTTCAAGCAGATCTCACAGAACTGATCTCAGTGCTGATGAGTTTATTCAACACATGCATGACACACAAATATCATTCAAAGCAGTTTAAAAAGACTTAAACAATAGTGTTATGCAAATCAAAGAAAAGCGACTACATTGACTTGAAGACATATTGACTCATTGCTCTGCTTGATATCATGAGCAAAGCTCTAGAATCAATTATGATCAAAAGATTAAGTGACATAGTTGAGATTTATCACATGCTTTCAAATGCTTAAATGAGAGTGAGATGCAAGCGATTTGTGATCTTAACGTTAGATTTACTAGTAGATCAAGTTCACATTGTATGAAACTGCAAAATCAAGTACGTGATCTTCATGTTAAGTTTAAACATTGTCGAAGCGTTTGATCAAGTCTTGCACATCAAACTGCTGCATACATCGAAAATGAGAAGAACGTCAAGCTACATAATCAAATGAGCACGCAGCTTTCTAAAGAACAAAGAGATATCGTTGATATTCAACGAGCAAATGAGCACTATGTGCGAGATAAACGCAGACATATCTCAAGAATTTCTCATTTCATCGATTCTCTTTCTATTTTTCAACGCAAGTTTAATTGAAAAATGCAAAGCACTGAGAATTAAAATCAAAGTGCTCAACTTCGTAAATGACATCAACATTCTAACATATGACAGATTCATTGAAGAAATCTGCAAAACATTGAGCAAGACACATGACATCTGCGCGAAGTGAGCTTGAACTCATGACACAATGTTCGCATCAGAAAAATACGAGCTTACACATTTCACTAGAAAATCGAGAAAATTTAACATGATGACTAGCATATCAATAAAAAGCTCAGTGATCAAGTTGAAGTCAGACATGCAAGTTCTAAAGATTTAACTGAACATGAAACTGCAATGAGACGCGCATCTTCGACAAATAAAAGTGAGTCACGTCACAAGAATGCTTGCGCTTAGTCATCTAGAAATCTTCACATGAGAAACAATCTTCACAAAAGCGAGACAAGTGTACTCAACTGTAGTGAGATCAGAAATTGCATTCAAAGCATCAATCTGACATCAGCGTGACAAAAAGAAAGAACTGTCAAACAAGAAATGCAGACTAGAAACTCTGCAGAATCAGATTTTACATCACGTTGTGAAAGCGTTCAAAAGAGTAAGCATTGAAACGCTAGAAATCGAAATGTACACAAGTTCGCTGCATATTCATTTGAACATGCTGCAGAATAAAGTTACATTACGCAGTTGAGTCAACGACAGAACGCAAGAGACTAAATGAGCATGCAAACTTATACGCGTTCAACTGATGAGAATTAATCATCTCATCTTTCACTTTTCTGTCATCAAGAAAATAGTGCTTCTGAACACATCTATTCAAGAAGACGTAAGAATGCAGTCTAGACACAGATGATTCAATCTTTCTATGACGATCTCAACAAGCAATAGCATCGCAATAACATTATATCACAAAGATCAATGAAAGCAACGATGAAAAAAATACAAGAAACGCATTGCAGACGTTAATACAATCTCAGCACAAAGATTTCATTTATTCAACAAGATGATAAAGATGCGTGATGATTTTCAGAAGATGAAAAGCATTCTCACAACTTACATCAGAATTGAACGCATAAATCTTAATGTTTATCTGCATTCAAGAAACGTTTCGAGCATGAATAGCTCGTGATGCAACTGCGAACGAAGTCATCAGACAGCGAAGCATGTACTCATGCACTGCTTGAACTGAACACATTTGCAATCAAGAATGCTACGTGATGTTAACTTCTTAAACTATTGAATAATCGTCGTGATCACGAAAGATCTCAGAGCAGCAGTGAGAATGATGATGAAAACGAAGCTTCTAAAGCAATTTAAAGTGACTAGAACACTCATTCTTTAACATGCAATCAACGCGAACAAATTTGATACATAGTTTTAATCTTGTTGTTTCAACTGCGTGAAACAGTTGTATAAATAGCGAGTGATTTTCTATCTCAGAGAGTTTTGTTCACTTGACACACATAGCATAGAGTTTCTCATGAATTGATCTAATCGATGTCACAAAGATGTATGAATTTATTATTATTATTATTATTATTATCTTATTTTCAATGAGAGATAATTAATGAAGTGATGATTTCATGATGATTTCATGATAATTATACTTTCATATTAAGCATTTTTGAATCTTTATATTTTTTCTTTTTCTTTTGATGTTTTATAACAATATGTGATTACTTTCATTAAAGAAGTGAAAACTATCATAATACATTAATTCTCTTCTTTTCTAATCATAAGTTTATGCTTGAAAGTAAGTAATTATGCTTTTCACTTATGTTTTAATCTTATTTTGAAAGCTTCTTTAAACTTCGAAACTTCTTTCATATTTTCACTTGATATTCATTGATTATATTTTATGAGATATTCTTTTCATTATATCTTATAATATAAGATTTTCTTTCTTTTTCACTTCTATAAAATCTTTTCTACTTTTTATTCTTACTCATTATTAATAAGCTTGAGAATGAAATACTTAAGAATAGAATCATCATTTAATTTATGATTATACGACTTTAAAAGAAATACGTGAAAGATAAAATGAATTTTATAAATGATTGTGATTGTGATTGTAATTCATATACTCTTGTGACATTGATTTAGACTCAACTCATGAAAGACTTTATGCTATGTGTATCAAATGAACAAAACTCTCTGAGAAAGAAAATCGCTCATCAACTACATGATGATTTTACGTCGTTGAAACAGTAAGATTGACACTATATTATCAGTAATGAATCTATAGCTTCTATTCAGCGTGTGATACTCAAGTAAACTCTTGATAAAAGTGTCTGTACTGTTTAATTATGATGCATCATCTTTGCTCTGCTCTTCATTGATGATATTCTATACAATGATGTTTTGATTTGATTTTTGATTTGAAGACGAAAGACGTTTCTTTGCACTCATGATGCTCATGATTGTAACGCAGAAACTGTGTTCTCTTGCTTAATGATTATCATTCATTGAGCAGAGAAATTTGTGATGAAAGAGAGATGTGCATAATGAGAAGATAGAGTGTGATTGTATTGAATAATTCTTTTCTTCTCTTGATTTAACTTATATCACGTAGACGTTGAATAGATTGTTAGTATAAATGTGTGATTGCAATCGTTTAATGCTTAGCTAATCAATAGTAGAGATGCATTCTGATCATTCTCATGCACTCTTGATTTTTCACGTAGATAGATGTATGATTTGATGTCAAGTAAAGAAGATGAGTTCAAGCTTTCTTAATATATCAGCGTGATCAACGAGTTACTACTTCTTTAAGCATTGTAATCACGACTTTCAGACTCATCATCTGAAATGACTATTTTATCTGATATCTTTTCATCAATTACTTGATGATATTATTGATGTGATGAAGATGTTTTGATATTGATGCAGTCAATGAATCGCAAATTCTTCAATCACTTGTAGTCACAACTTGCAAACTTTTCATTTGAGTTGTTTTTTTCACTAGTAGTATCTTTTCATCTCTTACTGACATCAACATGTCATTAATCTTCTTCATAGATTAATTGTGACTGTTAGAAAAAAATGTTGTCGTGTGAGTGAAAATTTTACACAATGACTTTTCTGATTATGCAACGTTCTAACATTATTTGAACTGCGTTGAATTGAAATCTCTTGACTCTTCTGACTTCTATTCGAACACAGAATAGAATCAAAAGATTCATAATCAACATCACATACAAATGAATCTTGTTATCAATCATTTTATAAATGATTGAAAGATTCAAATGATACATTTGCTTATTTATAAATTCTTGTATATAAAAGAGCTTTAACATTTTATTTAATAACTTCTTGCTTAACTTTTTCTGCTTCAATTTTTTTGCTGATAGCATGATTAAATTATTAACATTAAAGAACTTAAACTTATGTTTTTGATTATAATACTTTGTTTGAGCATAAGATTCAGCTTGACTGAAGATTATTGACAAGCGAAAATGACTAGTCGACTTGACTTGATCAATGTTGATCGCTAGAGAACAAGAAGATTAAGCAGGAAAAAGAAAATAAATAGATTGTTTTTTCTTCTGTTTTTCTTATCATCTCTTTCTGTTTCTTCATTTCTTAGAATTCAGTCAGAAACACACTTTTGCATCAACTACTCACTTTGCTACTCACTTTGCTACTCACTTTGCTACTCACTTTGCTACTCACTTTGTCATTCACACTGCTACTCACTGCTGTTACTGCTACTCACTGCTGTCATCGCTACTCACTGCTGTCATTGCTACTCACTGCTGTCACTGCTATCTCATTTGCTTCATCACTATCATTACTGTTGATGATTGCTTCTACTCATTATCAGAGTCACGTCAACGTCAACGTCGTTGTTAACAGAAGACAAAGTTATCATTGCTCTTTCTTTTCTCATGTGTTCTACTTTCGCTCGTCTGCATTATCATCATCACTTTCGCTGAGTTCATTTGCTTCTTTAAGTTCTTTTTCTTCAAGTGTTCTCTTGAAGAGAATCAATTTGAAACAAATCATTGAAACATTGATTACTTTCGTCATGTCACAGAGAATTAAAGACGTTCATCAAGCGAATATGAAACGCGAGTTGAAACAAAAGCTTCGACGACTAGAAGCTCAGAGTACAGCGCTGAATCAGTCGAGAAACAACTCAATGATAGAAAACACTATCAGTCAAACGTCAGATACTATTTTCTCAAGTGATTCTTGCATTCAAACAATGATATCTCGCTATCTCTTTATTAATATTATTCAATTAACTCTCATCTTCAAAAACGAATTTTGAGCTGTTAATATCTTCAAGCTAATCAACAATTATATATTAAATTCGATCAACAAGTAAGATCTGCGATTGTCATGAATCGACAAGCTTCAAGCTCATGATGATGATGTTACTCAGCAGAATCTCAAGAGCATGATTCTCTTTCTACACTGTCTAGAAGTATATAATCAATGTCTCATCAAGATAATCAATGATCAATTGAGACATTCTTTGCAAGCAAGCTTAGCTTGATACGTTGACTATCTGCAAAAGCTTCATCTGCATTACATTTTCAAATCTTTGCGAATCTTTCACTTTCACTTTCATGAGATTCGCATGATAAAAGAAGTCAATGACTCAAACGAGTGATACAATGCTGAAGATGAACTTGTTGATTGAGCACTGATAAAGAAAACATCTGCTATCGCTTCTCAGACAAGATATCAGAGTCAGAGAGTCAGAAAACAGTTCTATGATCTCAGACTTGAAGAAGCAAGCACAGAGTCTTCAGTATGCAACAAGTTCAATGATGACAGCTGCATCTATTCTAGTTGCACATATTAACATATTTGCAGCGAATGTGATGAGACTCACGCTACTATCAATTGCAAAACATCGAATTCAAACAGTCAATCAATCATTGAAAGAAAGTGACGTTGAATTTCGACCTTGCTGATATCAATATTGAAATTCTTTTCATATCAGCTTATGAAGATTGACGAGGTTTCTCTAGCGCGCAGAGACTCTTTAGATGCGAGCGCATAATAAACACAGCTAGTCGAACATTCTGATCATAGATATGTTCAAACATTGCTGTTTATCATTGAACATAAAGTTAAAATTGAATATCAAAGTCTTGATCAACTGATTTTAAGCAAGAATCTTTTCTTAACAAATGAAGCTTCAGATACTCTTCAGATCAATTTGATGCAGCAAGTTCGCTGTGATCAACTAATTGAGATTCAACATGTTTCTCATCGCTTTATATTCTCATCATTGAGGCTAGTATCAAAGAGAAACGAACGCTGACGTTGAATACATCATCTATCGTATTTGAAAGAAAAGTCAGTCAACTGCTTCATTCTTGAGAATTGAAGATCAATTAAATACTTCATCTTTGATCAAGCGATCATCACTTTATGTGACGTTGATTAAAATGCAGTTCTAATTAAAAGAGATTTGATCAACATTTTTTGTCATGTGTTGATAGCAACATCAGATCACTGACTGCTCAATTTCTTCTGAGAAGATAAGTATTGAATAGATCGCTTTCTTTTCTTTGATCTACGCACGTCATCATATCTGTTCAATCTTTTCGCTAAAGATCTTTGCTGAATGCTCATAGTCATTCTACAATGAGACTCAATAATACATTATCTGAATGACTTTCTAGTCATACAAGCGAACATAATCGAAGCTCATAAATACGAAAGTGATTTCAATGATCTGTGCACTCAGTTAGAGTTTAGCGTTAATCTTAAAAAGAATCTTATCAACATCACATGCATTTTTTTGAGCATTGAACTTGACTTAATCAATATGATGACTCATTTATCATCTGACAAGCATCAGAAGACAATTCAGCTTATTAACAGCACACTTACAAAAAGCTTTTTATCATACAAGAAGCTACAGACACTATTAAACTTTCTGTCATTTGCTGCAAAGATTGTAGTTTCTGAAAGAGTCTTTCTCAGATGATTGTTCAATGATCTAATCATCATCAAATTACGTAAGCAGCGCATTAATTACTCAATGCAACAAGATTTACTATGATGAAAGACGTTTCTTTCAAAGTGAAATGATGTACATTTACTTTGCAAGCGCAAATTCAGACATTCTTTATATTTCTGAATCAACGCTTCAGATTTGCATGACATGAGAAATTACTATCTGCATCATCTTGATCTATCATCAGCTGTTAGTCAAACATTTTCTAATTGATTTAACACGCGCTTGAGTGACAAGCATATCAATGTCAAAGAAATGACAACAATGCTTCAAGCTTTGACAGTATGACTTCTCATTTTCACAAGATGCAATCTTACTATATATGATGACAACGTAGCTGTTGTCATCGACATTAACAAGATCTTCATGCGTGAAGAAGCAATGCTGTATCTGCAATGAATAGTTTTGCTGATGACTGCGCATGATATCTGCATACATGCTCTGTGAATTTCAATTTATGAAAATCGTCTAGCTGATTTGCTTTCTTGAGCGAAGTTCAGTACTATTGCTGATGAGTTTTCTCAGCTAGCTACACTTTAGTCAATCAGCGCGAGTTGTCAAGCTTCTGATACAGCGAGCTTTCTCTTGATCGCTCAGCAGTCAGATATCTTTGATGAGATTTAGCAACGTTCATCAGAAGTATCTACGATACAGTTAAAAAAAGCTACTTCATGTTCTGCTTCTTGATCATCAGAGTCAAATATTTGACTTCAATCTCAAATTTGATCAGCTGATCAGCGAATCTAGAAGACAAGATGATCAAAGTCAAAATCATTATGATTGTCATGATGAATTGACTCATAGAGATTAAATCAGAAGTTAAAGTCAAAGATTGAGTTGAAGATCAGATCTGAGTTAGCTCTGAAACTCTATGACTTTGTCAAGACATTGTTTAAACTACATCATATCTTCGACTTAATATGTCATGAAATATGTCGTGCTCAACTTGACAATGCTTGACAAACTCTCTATAGTCGATCAATTCTCTTAAGTTATTGAGAACTTCTTAATAATTAACTTTATCATAATATATATTCATTCTGTGTCTGCTTAAAATATCACATTGTCATATCATTCTTATAGATTTCATTTATTCATTTAATAAACTCAATCATCACAGTTCTAATTATTTCAAACTCTTCTTGAAGATGATGATATCTTGATCTTGCAAGACATTATATCAGAAAACGAACGTTGCATAATAAAATCAGAAAGTGAAGAAGCAGAAGATGAACTCTCTCTTGATATTAATGAACAGCTGACACAAGTAATGCTTTAATGCAATGAACTGCAAAAAAACAGAAGTTAACAGCTATTCAATCAAAGATTGAGACTCTGCAAGCTGTTGAAACAACAAAGAGAAGTCATCAAGTCTTCACTTAAGCTCTCACGAAGAATTCAAATAATCTACGCATCGTCTTTATAATGTTGACGAGAGCGAAACAAAGTCATCACGAGATCATCTTACAGAAGCAAAGACTCTCAATGTTTTTGAAGAAGTATCATGACAAAATCATAAAAGAACATAGAGAGTAAATTCGTGACATCAAAATCTCATTTCAAAATATCTCTTGATATTTTGAAAGTGATGAGAAAAAGATTTTGTACTGCATGATTTATCTGAAGAGTGAATCAAAGAAACTTTGATTTGATCACGAAGAGACTATATCTGCAGCTTAGCAGATGTGATTCAATTTTATTGACTTTCTTCTGAATTTAATTGAGAATTTAATGAATCGAGACATAAACGTGACTCAGCAATATGCAAATGCATCGCAACGTTCAGATCAGATGATATAAACGTTTGCAGCTCATTTGAGCACTCTGAAACATCAACTTTCGTTGTATAGTGATGAGCATAAATGAACTCATTTATTCATCAAGTTGAGATTTGAGCTGCATGTGATCATTACTAATGTGCAATCGATTTTTATCACATGAGATGTGTTAATCAATCTTGTCACTCAATTGAAAACAAATTTGCGAAAAGAATACATCTTGTCGTTGAAATGATCTTAAGACAAGAACTTGCATGATTGAGATAAAATTAACAAGAAGATTCATTCAAAGCGAAAGAAATTTCATTGATTGACTAAACTCAACTCTTCATTAAAGATGAGTTCACATGCTTTATCATGTTATAGCAAGAATTTGTTCAACATAATGTGCTACATATGCAATTGAAAGAATCATTACTTTACTGATTGTAAAGATGAAAAGATTGAGAATAGATCAAAAAAATCTGATGCAAATCGAGTATTCATTGATTTGATGTCACATATGAGTTGTCTCAAGATTTCAAGAAAAGATAAGCTTTCAACAAACGCTTCAAATCATTAAGGAAAAAACAAGAAATTCTCTTCGTAAAGATTCTTATATATAAAGAGCATGTAATTCAGAGAGATCAGAAGACAGAAATGAAGATTCATATGAATATCGACATCAAGATGAACGTGATTAGTCAACGTTTCATTGTCGAGCAAGATATGTCATTGCTGAACGTTGATCTCTCAAGATCTATCTGAATGAACAATCAGAATGTTTATTTTTATGACGTTTATAAGATGTGTTATCGACTGAGAGACAGCTGAAACATAAAGAAAAAAGATATAAGTATCTTCTATGCTATTGACAAGAAAGAATCTTCTCTGATTCTGAGTATGTTGAATATGCAATTCAAGCGTATTCGAATAGACATGATTGCAAGAACATGACATTTCAACGTGAATGAGCACGCATTTGAGTTGTTCTTTGCACAAGTATTTGCAAAAGCTCTACAAGATGAGTTTATCATGTATGCTCTTGTCATGATCAACTTCATCAAAGAGTCGATCATTGAACATCAAGTGAAAGCAATGAATAATGTGATGAGTTGTATCACAAACGCGCTTGAAACGCAGACTTTACTCATTGAATTGAAAGAGTACAAAGACGTATTCTTGATAAAAAGTGCAGACAAACTGTCTTTGCATGAAGATTACGATCATGCAATCGAAATCACTGCAGAGTCGTCGTATGAATCATTGTATAATCTGTTGAACACAGAGTTAGCGACTCTGAGACAGTATCTAAATGATGTTTTAGCGAAAGAATGAATTAAGCACTTCATCAGTTTGACTGACGCGTCTATTCTATTCATTCTCAAAAAGAATGATAGTCTTCATCTATGCATGAACTATCAAGATCTGAATAAGATCACTGTCAAAAATTATCATTTGCTGTCTTTAATTAGTGAAACTCTAGACAGACTTAATAAAATCAAGCAGTTCACTAAGTTAAATCTGAAGAATGTCTATCATCATCTCAGAATTCAACATGAAGACGAGTGAAAGACGACATTTTGTACTCATTACGATCACTTTGAGTATATGATCATGTCGTTTAATTTAATCAACACGTCTGTCATCTTTCAGACTTATATTAATAAGATCTTGACAAAGCTTTTAAATGACTTTTGTGTTGTTTATCTGAATGACATTCTAATTTTCTTCATAGAGAAGATTGATCACGTAGATCACGTGAAGCAGATTCTTGAAAGATTAAGAAAGTTCAAGCTATATGCTAGCTTGAAGAAGTGTGAATTCTTTATCATTAAAGTAAACTTTATAGAATTTATCATATTCATCGAGAGTGTTTCGATGAATTCAAGTAGAATAGACATCATCAAAACGTGATTCAGATCGAAGATGTATTGAGAAATACAAGTTTTTCTGAGATTCATCAATTTCTATTGACGTTTTATACATCACTACTCTCAGAAAGCAGAGTCTTTATCAAAATTGCTGAGAGATAGCGTAAAAGATGTAAAAATGAGTTCATTCATATGATCAAGCGAAGCGAAACAAGCTTTTAATCAGCTTCGCGACGTCTTTATGAGAGCATTTATACTAAGACACTTTGACTCAGAGCAACATATACACATCGAGATCGACACATTCAATTATGCAGTCGCGAGTATTTTGTCTCAATCAGATGACGAAGATCAATGACATTCAATTGCATTCTGATTCAGAATGATGATAAATATTGAAAGAAACTATGAGACACATGATCAGAAACTTCTAGTCATAGTAGCGATGTTTAAACACTGACGACACTATGTGAAAGACAGTTATCATACTGTCAAAGTTCTGACTGATCATAATAATCTGAAGAGTTTTATGAACGTTTGAAAGCTAAACGAAAGACAAGTCAGATGAATCATGAGATTATTGATCTGCAACTTTGAAATAGCACATAGATCAGAAAAAACAAACTCAATCAATGCATCATCGAGATGATCTGACTATAAGAATGAGAACATCTTTGCAAATCATTTGCTGCTCACTCTACAGCGAAAGCTGACTAGAATAGAAAGCTTAAATAGCTTTATATTCATAGCGATCAGAGAACTATACTGTATACGAGTGATTAACAATGTTGAGAAGACGTTCGTTCACAGTATAAGTATGAAGAGATATTCAGCAGAACATGTCAAGAGCAGACTGCAAGATGAAACTCATTGATGAACATGAGTGATTAATGATGTCGAGAAGACGTTCGTTCACAGTGTCAGTGAACGAAGATATTGAGTGAAACATGTTGAAAGCAGATCGCAAGATGAAATCTACTGTACATGAGTGATTAACGAAGTCGAGAAGATGTCTGTTCACAATGTCAATGAAAACACGAGTATGTGTTCAGCAATGCATGTCAGAAGTATACTGCTAAGAATTATGATTTTAGCAGTGCAAGAAACGCATCTAGACGAAGTACATTTCTCAAGAAGTAGAATCTCTCAATTTGAATCAATAACTTCAAGAAACACAGATGTTGAAATGTTGACTCATAGAGATTGCAACGTAGCTAAGAAACAGCTTAATTTTGTTGCTGAAACTGTTGATTGCAAACAACTCATTTCACGTGCAATTCTTAGAGTACTGACAATTCATGAAATAATATACAACTTCAGTAGTAAATTCATAGTTGAGCTTATCAAGATCTTACAGCAAGAAGATAAATTTGCTGTGAAGTTAAAAGCAGATGAAACGACGAGTATATGAAAGAGTGATGTCAAAGCTTGAACATTGAATAGTTAAGAAATGATAGCATACAATGAATCGTTGTATGTTTCAGAAAAATTTTCTGTCAAAGAAGAGCTGTTGAAACGTCATCATAATGACTCGTTAACGAAGCATTTTGATGCTGACAAGATCAGCGAGCTATTAGATTGCAAATATTACTGAAAAAGTATGATCAAGAATGTCAAAGAGTATATAGATACTTGTGACATTTGTCAAAGAGTAAAGATGAAACGTCATTTATTATATGACGAGTTGAGATCATTATCTCGATCGATAGATTCATGAAAAGAAATCACTATGAATTTCATAACAGATCTGTCGTCTAGTAAATGAAAAGAAGTCGTGTATGACTTGATTCTTGTAATAGTCGATCATTACATGAAGATGACGCGTTATCTGTTTATAAAGAAGACTCTGACTGTCGTAAAGTTAGCAGAGTTGTTCTTTGAGAAGATTGCTTTAAGATATTAGATATCAAATGATATAGTTATCGATAGAGATAGTCTATTTATCAGTGCGTTCTGATCAAAGATCTGCTATCATGTCAAGATGAAACAATGACTAAGCATCGTCTTTCATTTGCAAACAGACGACCAGACAGAACAACAGAATCAAACGCTGAAACATTATCTACGAGTATATTGTTCAGAAAAGCAAGACAACTGAGCTATGCTTCTACTCATAGTTGAGTTCATGTATCATCAGACGAAGCATTCTTCGTTGAGCTGTAGTTTCTTTAAAGTCATGTATGACTATAAGTCAATCTTTGATATATACATTGAAAACAATGCTATGAAAGAAGAAGTGTCAGCAGCAAAAGAACACGTTGAAATGCTGCAAGACGTGCAAAACATGTTGACGTAACAATGACAAAATGCGATCGATGCTCAAACAAAGTACTATAATTGAAAACATAAGTTTAAGTTCTTTAATGTTGATGATTTAATCATGCTATCAGCAAAAAATCTGAAGCAGAAGAAGTTGAGCAAGAAGCTATCAAATAAGATGATAGAGTTTTTTCATATACAAGAACTCATAGACAAGCAGATGTATCATCTTGATCTTTCAATCATTTATAAAGTTCATTCTGTCTTTCATGTATTTCTTTTAGAGTCGTATAATCGTAGGCTAAATGATGACTTTATACTCAATTATCTCGTACTTAAGCTTATTAATGATGAGCAAGAATGAAAGATAGAAAAGATTCTACAGAAGCAAAAAAGAAAGAAAATCTTATATTATAAGATACAATGAAAAGAATATTTTATTGAATATAATCAATGAATATCGAGCAAAGATATGAAAGATGTCTCGAAGCTTATAGAAGCTTTCAAAACGAGACTGAAACATGAGCGAAAAGCATAATCATTCACTTTCAAGCATAAATTCATTATTAGAAAAGAAGAATCACTGTATTATGATAGTTTTGCTCTTTAATGAGAAGATCACATATGTAAATCAACAGACAGAAGAAAAAAACGCAAAGACTTTTAAACGCGTTCAACAAGAAAGCGCAATCATTACGACACAACAAACATCACGCAATCATCACTTCATCAAACATCTCTCACATGAGACAAGATTGCAGACTTTTTCTTCTTTTTCATTGTCAGATTTACATTGAGACGCGAAGACAGAGATTCGAAAGACGACAGATTATGCTAAAATATATCAGAACAATTAGAAATGCTGACAAAACGATATATAATCGAAATTGAACATATTGCAAAGCGCTTTACATTCAGAATTTCTTTGACAATGTCATTGATAATTATCATTTCTTTGAGAATGAGCTTTTGAATCTTTAGAGACTCAAGTTTATGAATCTTCTTGAAATGATTCTTTACATGAGTTGCTGTTGTCAACTTCTTGTAAAGAATTTTCTGATGAGCAATGAATGTCTTCAAAGCGATGTTCTCTTCTTCATTCTCAATTGCACTATCATGAATATTCTGCAGATGAAAGAATTCATTGACAGTCAAAATGCAGATGTCGAAAATCTAAACATTGAATCATGAGTGTTTAGCAGATGTATCAGATAAGTATACTCATTGTGATACAGAAATTCTCATTATTTGCACAGCGAGCACACTTCTTGTACACTGTCTTTCTCTGAAAGACGATGTCACACAGCGATGCTTTATTCTCGATGTGTAGAACTTGAGCACACTTTATACAAATTACTCTATTTAGAGTTTCAAGATCAGCAACACTTCTTTCACTTATTCTCACAATTGACAGCTGAAAAGCATCAGTAACAACATCAAGAAGTGAAATAAGCAAATCTCATCATCATTTTTTAATTTCATGAAGTCTGTGAGTTTGATAAGATTGTCAATGAAGCATCAGTAATTATTTCTTTTCTCATCGTCTTTTGAATTTTCTCTTCAATAACTGAAACATACTCGAAAGTTTGAATAGTAGAAGCAGTGAACTCTCGATCAGAATTTGATGACATCTGCATCATCACAAGCAATTCAGCATCAGCAGCATCATGATCATCACATCTGATCAATGTCTTTTGAACAGACTTATGATACTGTTAGTCGCAGTAATAGTCGTGAAACTTCAAGTTGTGACATCACTTACTTTTGTAATGATCTTGACTCGATCATCAGTCAATTTCATCATCTTATAACTCTCTTTGAGCATCGCTGCGCGTTCACGACTCATGATCTAGATCTCTTACTTTTACGATACAGATATACTCAAAGTTTGTCAAAAGTAATCATACAATGATAAAAATACAATTGTGATTGAAAAAAAATAAAGTTGAAGAAAATGAGAAGTTGAAAGAAATTGAAAGAGCGATAAACAAATCAACAATTATTATTCACTCTTGTCTATGCTTTATCATCTCAACAACATCATCTACTCGAAAGATAAACAATGCTTATGTGCTATCTACACGTCATCATTGCTATCATCTACATCAACTACACATCACATATACTATCTATAATGTCATCTACACGCATTATAATCAAAGATGAATTGTCATTCAATCGAAAGTTTCTCTTTTTCTTGTTTTCTCACAGAGATTTGAAGATTTTTATCGAGAGCTTCTAGAGCGAATCAATGAGTGCGCGTCATTGTTTATCAGAGTAAACAAAGACATTAATTATTAAAGTCGAGAATGAACTCACTTAGAAGAGAAGACAATTGTCATGATGAATTGACACATAGAAATTAAATCAGAGACTAGAATCAGAGACTAAGTCAAAGATCAGATCTGAATTAGCTCTGAAACTCTATGACTCTGTCAAGACATCATTTAGACTACGTCATATCTTTGACTTAATATGTCATGAGTTATGTCGTGTTCAACTTGACAATGCTTGAAAAACTGTCTATAGTCGATCAATTTTCTCGAGTTATCAAGAACTTCTTAATAATTAGCTCTATCATAATATATACTTATTCTGTGCCTGCTTAAAATATCACATTGTCATATCACTCTTATAGATTTCGTCTATTCATCTAGTAGACTCGATCATCACAACTGATGCTTCAAATGCTATTTCTGATCTTACTACTGCTAAGTATACTTGTCTCATCTTTATGAAGATTGCTTCTCATGTGAAGACTTCAAGATGACTAAGTGTCAGCATTCTTGTGAAGTGACTTATTTATTGAAAATATGTTGCATACGTTGCATGCAACATACATAAAACATGATGTTTATGCTGATTTTCTTCTTAGACTTAAGAAGTCACTTAAAGAGTTTTTCTTGCAGCAAATTCACAGTTCAAAATGAACAAGATTTCTTACTGCTCAAATTTCAACAATTTACTTCTTAAGCATGAATTGCAGATGTTTCATCAGCAATATGCATGTGTATTATAGTCGATTTCTTCTTTAATTATATTAACATGCGTTACTGTTTTCTTGAACTATACAAATGATATCTTTGACTAGAAATTGACTTTATTATTAAAACATTTAAAAGTCAGAACTCAGTGAAGAAATAAAATTCTTAAAGTCAACAGTCATCGTCATTGTATATCACATCTTGCAGATGCTCACTTCACTTGTAAGATGTGCAACTCATCTGTTTCATGTTATCTGTAAAAATCTTTCTCATGCAGATCAATTATATTTTGCAAAAATGTTCATATATTACACTTTTAATCAAACAATGTAGTTTGATTATTCTTTATTAACTTGCTTGTGTCTTTCTTTTTTTAACAAAGTCTTTTCATCAACATATCATCTGCATATAAAATGCTTATATTTGAACATCTGTTAAACAATATTAACAAGATTCATGAGTTTGCTCATGTTGAACTTAATGAGACTTGTGAGTTGCTCATGTTGTAGTAACAGACACGCAGTCTTAATGAGATTTATACGTAGTTAGCATGAAGATTTAAAAAATGTTCATGATTCAAGTTCTTTCTGCTAATCGCTTTCAACAGATCAAACGCAAGAATGTTCTGTTTCAGTTCTCATCATCATGAATGCAACGACAAGATACTGAATTAAATGATTTTCATAAGCGATTTCTTTCATAGTTCTGCGTTCTATTTGACTTTCTCATTTGCATATAAATTGCTTGTAGCATGCATATTGAGATTATCAATGTCTGCAAGATCATGAAAACTTTGCATGCAATCAATGCACAGCGCTTCGCAATCAAGCAGCGCATCAATATCATTCAAACTTTTGATAATCTTTAAACTTTACTGTAGTTAAACAGTAGATTCATAGTCAGCATCGCGTACAGATGAATTTCATTGCTGATCATTCATGCATAAATGAAAACTATCATTCTTTTTGAGAATGAATAGAATAAATGCATCAGTCAAGTTAATGAAATGCTTAATTCATTCTTTTGCTAAAACATCATTTAAATACTGTCTTAAAATTATTAATTCTGTGTTTAACAAACTATACAATGATTCATATAATGATTTTGCAGTGATTTTGATTGCATGATCATGATTTTCATGCAAAGACAATTTATTTGCACTTTTTATCAAGAATGCTTTTTCATACTTTTTCAATTCAATGAGTAAAATCTGTGTTTCAAATGCATTTGTGATATGATTCATCATGAAAATAATCACAACGTGTGCAAAACGAATTTTTGAAAAGAGCATTACAAACGAGAGAGTAAGAATCAAGTAGATGAATAAATGATGATGAATTGCATGAACAGCAATAATGCTGATTCAAAGACGATTGCAAGCAACGTTGACTCATTGCAGAGAGACAGCGACGCGAAATCTAAATGCTTACGCAATGATGATATGAACGTTATCAGCATCATTAATCTGCTAACACAGACATTGACATTAGAGAAAGAGAAGAGCAAAGATCATTCATGAAAGAAAGTAACTTTAAAGCTGATTCAATGTTTTTAAAATGTTTCAGAAAGAAAGATTGAAAAGAAAGAGAGTCAAGATGCATTCATTGCGAAAAATGTATAAAAGTTGAAAACATTCATTCAACTTTTCAATAAACAGCTACAAGCATAAAAGAATACACGTTTCACATTTGAAATATCATCATGAATCAATGTAGTAAGAGAAGAAACAATGATGAAAAAGCAATGACTCAGAAATGATCTGTCATCACTTTGCAAGAAACATGAAATTTTAGTAAAAATAGCAAAAAGAAAAAAGATGAAAGAGATACAAAAGAAGTCAGTCGATCAGATCTTTCAAAGAATCAAAAACATGTTGATGATGCAACAAGATTTAATCATGTTGATTCGCAAGCTTGAAAGCAAAGACATTGCATTGCACGCAGTAAGCTCAGAAGCTTGAGCAACTCTGAAAAAGTTTCAAAAATGAGTGAAGAGAATTGCAAACTCAGCGCATATAATGCATCAAAGCTTTACAATATTGACAAATAATATACACATCACACTGAACATAAGTAATCAGAAAATGATCATCAAAAGATTGATGAAAGACAATGTGAAACTTCATGAAAATTTAAAGATGTTGAGAATAGCTTGATTCAAAAAAATAGTTGAAAGTAAGAAGATTCACTCATTACTCATCGTAAAGATTGCAATCAAAACGATGATGAATTGACTATTAAATGTAAGCATGCTAAACTTGTATCAAGAATGCTCATGCAAATTGTTTGAAAAGAATTGTTACATCACACAGTGTTACAAGTGCTTCGATTTTGATCATGTGACTAGATTTTGCAAAAATGAAGAACGTTGCTTCAAATGTGCAAACAAGCATCACATCAAAAGATGCGTTGTGTTGATGATAAAAGACAATGCGTGAACTGCAATGATAATCATGAACTCTGAAGATGCTCATGTCTCAAGTGAAAACTACAGATAAAGCAATTAGAAGAAATCTTTCAAAACAGATCAATCAGATATTCTGAAGCATTGAAATACAATCACTCATTCTTTTCTTTCTTTTTAAACTTCTTAGATTCAATGAATTTCTTGAGTTCAATGAACATCTCGACAACGACAAGCAGCCAAGACATCAACGAGTCAACATGACAAGTGATGAAAGTCAAGAAGAGATGAGTCAATTGCTCTTCATGCATGATTAGCAACTCAAAAGACATGACATCTGAACAGATATAAAAATGTTAAATCAAAAAATGTGAAAGACTTTCAATGATTGAAAGCATACAAAAAGTCATCTCAGCGCAGAGTCAACAACAGCTACAGATATCTTTATGATTTATTTTTATTTCTTCATTAAGTGCATGCAGTCTATGACTATGACACTATCTAGACGCTGTGTGTATGCTAAATTACATGTAATTTAGTCATAATTGCTGTCGTATATTTTTTCATTGAACAGTCACATCGATAGAGTGTGCATACAAGCGCGTGAACTGTTTATATGATAAAGTGATTACATAAAAAACTCAAAGTTGTGAAAGCTGATCACTTCAACGTGAGCTTTCAACTTGTTTATATGATCATCAAGCTAAGCGAGCTAGATGAGCTTTGATTTATGTAGATGAAAGCTGATCACTTCGACGTGAGCTTTCAAGTTCGCTGTATGATCACTCAGCTGAACGAACTAAATAAGCTTTGATTTATGTATTTGCAATGCATGTAAATCAATCAGAAAATCGAAAAATCGATTGATTTACTGCGTCGCACAGATGTGTATATGCGCAAAAGCTGAGTCGTGTCTTTGCAATGACTGTGTGAATGTCGTATATTAGTTGCAGCATGTGCGCAAAGACGTTGCTGTCGTTCTGTGTATATGAGCAAAGACTGTGTCATGTTTTTGCAATGTATGTGATTATGATGCATGTAAATCGATCTGATAAAGCAAAAAATCGATCGATTTACTGCGTTGCACAGATGTGTATATGTGCAAAAGCTGAGTCGTGTCTTTGCAGTGATTATATGAATGTCGTATATTAGTTGCAACGCATGCGCAAAGACGTCGCTGTCGTTCTGTGTATATGAGCAAAGACTGTGTCATGTCTTTGCAATGTATGTGATTATGATGCATGTAAATCGATCTGATAATGCGAAAAATCAATCGATTTATTGCATCACACAAGCGTGTAGATGTGCAAAAGCTGAATCATGTCTTCGCAATGTATGTGTGAATGTTGTATATGAGCTCAACGCTGAGTCAAGCGCTGTCACTGCTCTGTGTGTGATTGCAATGTGTGTAAATCGGTCTGAAAATAGGAAAAATCAATCGATTTGCTGCATTGCGCAAGTCTGTAAATGTGCAAAAGCTGAGTCGTGCCTTCGCAGTGTATGTGTGTGTGATGTATATGAGTTGCAACGTGTGCGCAAAAACGTTGTCATTGTTCTATGTATATGAGCAAAGACTGTATCATGTCTTCGCAGTGTATGTGATTGCGATGCATGTAAATCGATCTGAAAATGCGAAAAATCAATTGATTTACTGCATCACGTCTGTCTGTATATGCATAAAAGCTGAGTCGTGTCTTTGCAGTATATGTGTATATGTCATATATGAGCTGCAGCATGTATGCAAAGACATTCTGTGTATGTGTGAGCTTCAACGCGTTCATGATTACGTTGTTATTGCTTCGCTTTTCGACTGTGTATGAGCTCAACATGTGAGTAAAGCGCTGTTACTGCTCTGTCAATGTTAATAAGATTGTTCAGCTCTTTTGACAAGCATAGCTTGCAGAAAATTCGTAGTCAGCATCTTATACAGATAAATCTCGTTGTTGATCAAAGATCAATGTAACTTCAGCACAAAGATCTCATTTGTTTAAAAAGATAGTAAAGATGCGTGATGATTTTTAAAAAGTTAAAAGCATTCTTGCAATTTACATCAGAATTGAACGCATAAGTCTGAACATTTATTTACACTTGAAAAAAGTTTCAGACATGAATAACTCTCAATGCAATTATGAATGAAGTTCAGATGATTAAGCATATTTTTATGCATTGCTTGAACTAAACACATCTTCATTTAAGAATGCTTTAAGACATTAATGCTATGAACTATCAAATAATCATTTCAATCATGAAGAATTTCAAGATGATAGCAAGAATGATAATGAAAACAAAATTGCTGAAGCAGTTTAAAGTGACAAGAACATTTATTCTTTAACACGTGATTATCATGAACAAATTTGATACATAGTCTTAATCTTATCGTTTCAACTACGTGAAGCAGTTGTATAAATAGTGAGTAATTTTCTATCTCAGAGAATTTTGTTCACTTAATACACATAGCATAGATATTTTTCATGAGTCAATCTAATCAATGTTACAAAAACATATGAATTATTATTATTATTGTTAATTCTGATTTCTGATCTTTGACTTATAATATAATTGAGAATAAATATAAATTGATTAATTTTAACTTATAATACTTAACTGATGATATTACATGATATGATATTGAGACATTTGCTTTAATACTTGAGAGAATACATCATAACATTGCTGTTGTTTATAACTATTTAGATATTTCACATAATTTAAACATTCATTCAACTATTTTTGCTTCATCACTTCAAAACATTAATATTTGTAAGCTTTCATTTCTTTGCAATAAATAAACTTAAATATTTCAACTCATAAAGTTTAATTACGTAATTTGCACTTTTATTCTTTCTTTAAGATTCACGTTAAAATGCTTATAATTTCACAAATCTTGATCTTTCAGTTTGTTTAAAATCTATCATTGATGACATTCTTTATTCTTCAGAATAAGCTTAAGAAGAAATTGATGAAAGTTTGAAACTTTCTGAGTTCTGATTCAACTGTATTCTTCTTATTTCTGAGTTAAACTGTTTTAATTCAACATGTTATGTAATTATGATTATATATGATTAAAGTTGATAAATTGTCTTTCTTAAAGAAAATTTTAAGTAATATCTTCAACTTGATTCTGATAATGAAGAAATCAACAAAACTTAATTTTAAATCTTTTCATCATATTTAAGCAGAATAATACATCTTACTTGTTAAATTATTAATGCAACATATTTGTCTGAAACTTGAATATTTCAAAGCAATCATTGTATTTATTTAGAATTTTAGCTCAAAACTCTTCTTCATTAAAAAGAAAATTTTCTTCAGCTTTTGCAATTATGTTATTAACATAAGAATTTAAATTGTTCTTAATAGCATAGTATTTGAAATCAAGTCTGAATTTTTTAACTGTTAAGATTTGAATTCATTGATCAAGAAATTCATCTTTTTGATATTTATCAAATTTGCTTCTTTTAAATTCTCTTGAAAGCAATAAAAGCTTCATCTCATCTTCATTAACATTAAACTGATTGCGTTGAGTTAAATATCTGAGTTCAAGTCAAGTACTTGATTGACTTAAAAAGTATTAAGTTAAGTTAAAAGATTTTTGAATTTAAGTTACGTTAAGTTAAAAAGTTGAACTCAAGAACTTGAATTGAGTTAAAAAGCTGAACTTAACAACTTAATTCAATAACTCAACTTGATTTAATAAGAAGTAAATAGATAAATGTAAATAACTTGATTGAACAGTCTTCATAATTTTTCATCATGACTTTCTATCAAATCTTTCTATCAAACAGTCTTTATGTTTCTCATTATGACTTTCTATTAAATCTTTCTATCAAACAATCTTCATGTTTTTCATCAAGATTTTCTATCATGACTTTCTATTAAATCTTTCTATCAAACAGTCTTCATGTTTCTTGTTAAGACTTTCTATCAAATGCAAAAAAAAAATGCAAAAAGATAATGTAAAAAAGCGAAAAAATATTTATATTCAACTTTCTTAACATTAAGCTTAAGTTCTTAATAAGATGAGTTAAACTAACTTGATTTATACTTGAGTTGAATCACATTGAGTTGAAAATATGCTCAACTTGACTTAAATCAAGTTGAAAACGTAAGCAACTTGACTTCAAATTAAGTTAAATTCAAAATGTTAACTTGAAACTTAACTTAATAATCAGTTTAATCAACATTGTCATGATAATATTTAGATTCAAATTCAAAAGATCATTGAAATTTGTAATTTAACTTCATATTCAAAGTAGCTTCTCACTTTCACTTGCTATCTTTATGAAAATTTTGTTCAAGATTCAACTTTAATCTTTTATATTTCATTAATTTGAATATTTTAAAATTGATTGAATCATTAATTATAAATATTGTTAGCAGATCAGCAATGAAACTTATCTGTATGCAATGCTAACTATGAATCTACTGTTTAGCTACAGTAAAGTTTAAAGATTATCAAAAGTTTGAATGACATTAAGATGCTACATGATGATGAAGCGCTGTGCATTAATTGCGTGCAGAGTTTTCATGATTACGCAGATCATGATAATCTTAATGCGCATGCTACAAGCAATTTACACGCAGATGAGAAAGTCAAATAGAACGCAGAACTACGAGAAAAATAGCTTATGAAAATTATTCAATTCAGTATCTTATTGTCATGATAATAAGAACTGAAACAGAACATTCTTGTGTTTGATCTGTTGAAGATGATTAGCAGAAAAAACTTGAATCATGAACATTCTTTAAATCTACATGCTAACTACGCATAGATCTTGTTAAGACTGCGTGTCTGTTACTACAACATGAATAACTCACGAGTCTTGTTAAGTTCAACATAAGTAAACTTAAAAGTCTCATTAATATCATTTAACAGATGTTCAAACATAAGCATTTTATATGTAAATGATATGCTGATGAAAAAACTTCATTAAGAGAAGAGAAACACAAGCGAATTAATAAAGAATTGATTGAACTACACTGTCTGATTAAAAGTGTAGCAGATGAACATTTCTGCAAGACATAATCAATCTGCATAAGAAAAATCTTTACAAATAACATGAAATAAATGAGTTGCACACTTTACAAGCGAAGCGAGTGTCTGCGAAGCATGATATACAATGACAATAACTGTCGATCTTAAGAATCTCATTTCTTCACTGAGTTCTGACTCTTGAATGTCTTGATGATAGAGTTAATTTCTAGTTGAAAACATCATCTGTATAGCATGAAAAAACAGTAGCGCATGTCAATGTGATTAAAGAAGAAATCGACTGTGATATGCATGTGTATCGTTGACGAAACGTCTGTTACTCATGCTTAAGAAGTAAACTGTTGAAATTTGAGCAGCGAAAGATTTTATTCATCTTGAACTATGAATCTGCTGTGAGAAAAACTCTCTGAGTGATTTCTCGAGTCTAAGGGAAAAATCAGCATAAAGATCGTGTCTTATGTGTGTTGCATGCAACGTATGCAACATATTTTCGATAGATGAATTCAACATAATAGTTATATAGAAGCAAAATCACAACAATAATGATTTACAGTCATTTAGTTCAGCACACAACTTCTTTCATCTAGTGAAAAACTCATCATTTCAATCAAGAACATGCATATACATTAACAAATATTTAAGATTCAATCAATGAGTAGTAGAAACAGCTGAGTCAAATATTTGCTTAATCAGAATATTAACTTGCAACGCAGATGACAAAATGCAGACGCTAAAACTTCTAAACGTTTACAATTCATGCTCAATGTTAACTACATTCATAAAGAAATCTTTAATCATTTCTCATTTGAATGAACTACTCAAGAATGACTGCAAACAACTAATCATAGAAGATTTCAATTTACATCATTCTCATTGAGAAAGATGAAGATGCTTCACTTGTCATACAACAACTGATACTTTACTAAACATCATTATAAACGTAAGACTGAAATTATTACTGAAATCAGACACTATTACTCATGAAGCTCACAATCAATTTACGATGATTGATTTAGTCTTTAACAGCGAGAAAATACAGTTCATGATACGTAAGTGCAAGATACAAATCAATTTGCATCAGAAATTAAATTATCTTTCAATTATCACAAAGCTATGTTTACAAACAATCTCAGTGCAACTCTTGATTCAATGACTTTGAAAGAAAATGAATACAGAAGCATTAAGTGCTTATCTGTGAATACATCTATCTTTGAATCACTCTTTAGACGACAAGACTATGATGAATGACAAAGTATGTAAAATTATCAGAGTGCTACAGAAGATCATCAAGAAATCTACTCTCTTAACAAAGTCATTAAATTGAGCAAGAAACTTTTGAAATCAAAGCTGTTTCAAAGTAGTAATGAAATCAAGACGATTGCAAATCATATGAAAAATGCAAGATATATTAGAAGCATGAAATGAATATCTGAAACACAATGATCATAAAAACAAGATCATTCGACAAATGAAATGCACACACTTCAAATCACAAATGCATAAGCTGAATGAAGCACTTAAATCAATATAATGCTTTGCAAAATGAGCTAGAATCGAAAGTCAACTATTTAAAAAGCTTTTTCAGTTTTCATCATTGAAGCGAAGCAACATTGATCATATGACAATGATGTTCAAGAAAAAAATCGAGATATTGCAAGAAAAGTTCTTTCTTTTATCTTCTCAAGTGAATGTTAACGACATTGCAAAATCATTCATATTTCTAACAGTTTCATTCAATTCACGCATTACAGAAGACGAAGTGAAGCAAACAATCAGATGAGTAAAAGCAGATAAAGCATCAGATGCTTCAAATATTTCAAACAGAGCACTTCAAGTGAATCTTGCAAAACTGATCTCAGTACTAACGAGTTTATTCAATGTATGCATGATACATAAGTATCATTTGAAGCAGTTCAAAAAGACTCAGACAATAGTACTATGTAAATTAAAGAAAAGCAACTATATTGATTCAAAGACGTATTAACTCATTGCTTTGCTTGATATCATAAGCAAAGCTTTGAAGTCAATCATGATCAAAAGACTGAGTAATATAGTTGAGACTCATTGCATGCTATTTAATGCTCAAATAAGAGTAAGACGTAAGTGATTCATGATTTTAACATTGAATTTATTGATAGATTAAGTTCACACAGTATGAGATTGCAAAATCAAATATGTAACATTCAAGCTAAGTTTAAATGTTGTTGAAGTGTTTAATCAAGTCTTACACATCAGACTTCTGTATACATTAAAGATGAAAAAAATGTCAAGTTACATAATTGAATGAACATGCAGCTTTCTAAAAGATTGAGAGACTTCGCTAATATTTGATGAACAAATGAGCATTATACGCGAGATAAATGTAAACATATCTCAAGAATCTCTCATTTCATCTATTTTCTTTCTATTCTTCAACGCAAGTTTAATTGAAAAATGCAAAGCATTGAAAATCAAAATCAAAGTGCTTGACTTCATAAATGATATCAACATTCTAGTTTATGACAGATTCATTAAAGAAATTTGCAAAACATTAAGCAAAGCATATAATGTTTGCATGAAGTGAGCTTGAACTCATGATGCAACGTTTGCATCAGAAAAATATGAGCTTACACATTTCACTAGAAAATCAAGAAAATTTAACATGACAACTAGCATACAAATAAAAAGCTCAGTGATCAGATCAAAGTCAAACATGCGAGTTTTAAAGATTCAACTGAACATGAAACTGCAATGAAATGCGCATCTTTGACAGATAAAAGTGAATCACGTCACAAGAATGCTTATGCTTAATTGTCTAGAAGTCTTTACATAAAAAACAATCTTCACAAAAGCGAGACAAGTGTACTTAGCTGTAATGAGATCAGAAATTGCATTTGAAGCATCAGTTTGATATCAGCGTGACAAAGAGAAAGAACTGTCAAACAAGAAATGCAAACTAGAAACTTTGCAAAATCAGACTTTACATCACGTTGCAAAAGCATTCAAAAGAATAAGCATTGAAATGTTAAAGACTGAAATGTACATAAGTTTGTTACATGTTCATCTGAACATGTTGCAGAATAAAGTCATATTACACAGTCAAGTTGATGACAGAACGTAAGAGATTAAATGAGCATGCAAACTCATATATGTTCAACTAACAAGAATTAATCATCTCACTTCTCACTTTTCTGTCATTAAGAAAATAGTGTTTCTGAACATATTTATTCAAGAAGATGTAAGAATGCAGTCTAGACGCAAATAATTTGATCTTTCTATGATGATCTCAATAAGCAATAGCATTGCAATAGCACTATATCACAAAGATTAATGAAAGCAATGATGAGAAAAATACAAGAAATGCATCGCAGATGTCAATGTAATCTCAGCACAAAAATCTCATTTATTTAACAAAATGATAAAGATGTGTAATGATCTTCAAAAGATTGAAAGCACTCTTACAACTCACATCAGAATTGAACGCATAAATCTTAATGTTTATTTGCACTCAAGAAACGTTTCAAGCATAAATAGCTTGCGATGTGATTGCGAATGAAGTCATCAGACAGCGAAGCATGTACTCATGCATTGCTTGAACTGAACGCATCTGCAATCAAGAATGTTACATGATGTTGACTTTTCAAATTATTGAATAATCATCGCGATCACGAAAGATTTCAGAGCAGCAGCAAGAATGATGATGAAAATGAAGCTTCTGAAACAATTTAAAGTGACTAGAACATTCATTTTCTAACATGCAATCAACGCGAACAAATTTGATACATAGTTTTAATCTTGTTGTTTTAACTGCGTGAAGCAGTCGTATAGATAGCGAGTAATTTTCTATCTCAGAGAGTTTTGTTCACTCGACACACATAGCATAGAGTTTCTCATGAGTCAATCTAATCAATGTTACAAAAGTATATGAATTTATTATTATTATTATTAATATTGTTAGCAGATTATTACAATTATTAATGATGATATTTCTTTTAATCAAATTTCTTACTAAGTTTATTAAATATTCTTTCTGAAATCTGTTAATTAAACATAAGTTATTGTGAGAATGCATTTCATTAACTATGAATGATGTATATTTGCAAGACTAACTTGCAAGATTAAATTAAAAGAGATTAATGAGTGAATAAAGATAATGACTTGACAGAAGATGAAAACTCTGTCAGCTTTTACATTCATTTCTTAGCAATTAGTTCTATCATCAATAGAGTGCTATCTTATTATATTTTACTACGCAGTTTCATGCAAAGAAATTTTATGCATCTCACAGTTTTAATTGCTTCACTTGCATGAAGCTGCTCAGTAAGAAATGTTAAACGCGTAATGATTCACTAGAAGTTGCATGATTGAAAGAAGTGATAACATTTCTCACACTGAGAATTTATCATTTCATCAAAATGAGCTTGAGAATTATGCAGATGAGAAGTTTAAGTCGCAAGAATTTATTAAACAGACAGATCATATTTCTTGTTGATCAACCAGCAAAGTACATCAACAGTTAAAGAATTGAAAGATGCAGAACATGTTGCTTATCTTGCAACTTTGCATATTGAAATTCAAGCAAGAAACTTCATCAACATTTGATTATTGATGTCAACATAATGATGATCATTATTGAATTAATGCATACAAGCATGTTAATCAATCTTGCAAGCTCAAGAAGTAAAGTATCATGAATTATGACTTCTTGATGTTTTGACTGCAAGATTGTGAAGATTTCATGATCATGATGTCAGCTGACTTCATCATGAAAGAAGAGAAGCTGTGATGATTTGCATCATACTTGTCAAAGAAGTCTTGCAATCAATGATGAGATCATGTGATGAACATATGCAATCATGATGAGATATTCAATTGAAAGTACTACATTGAAAGTACTACATTGAATACTTACATGCTAAACTTAGTAATTCTGAAATTTGCAACTTTCAAACAAAATGTTGATTTGAGACTGCAAAGCAGCGAGTCAATCAAAGCATCATGAATTTCAAGCAATATTTTATCAGACTGTATGCAGATCTGAACTATCATATATTTAATGAGACTCACATGATGTACTTGCAAATGAAGATTAATGAAATTATCATGAATGAATCTTTTCACATTTCATACATTTCTATCAATTATGTCAATCTGTTAAAACATTTTATAAACATTGACTTGCATTTGCAAAACACTGATACGCTATTGAAGTTAAATTCACAGCAGCAAAGTGAGAGTGTAACATTTCAAAAGAGATCTCAATTCTTGCATAAAAAGATGAAATCTATCATTGCAACAAAGAATTTGAAGTTCTTTGCTTTGAGCACGCAGTTTAAAGATGATACACTTAAGTTTAGTGAATTCAAGCAAAATGCTGTTTTATTCAATTTTATGTGTTGATCATGCAAGAAGCTGAGACACAAGATTGATAATTTGATGTGTTTCAACTATGCATTCAGACAAAAGACTTGCAATCATGATGAAGAAGTGAAAAAAGAGAAAGTTTGATGTTTATCATTAAATCATTAAATATAACAATAATAACAAATTCATACATTCTTGTAACATTGATTAAATCAACTCATGAGAGACTTTATGCTATTTATATCGAGTGAACAAAACTCTCTGAAATAGAAAATCACTCGTAATTTATACAACTGCTTCATGCAGTTGAAACAGTGAGTTTTGAAACTATGTATCAAATTTGTTCGCGTTGATTGCACGTTAAAGAATGAGTGTTCTAGTCACTTTAAATTGCTTCAAGAGCTTCGTTTTCATCATCATCTTCATTACTGCTCTGAAACTCTTTGTGATGATAATAATTATTCAATAGTTTGAGAAGTCAGCATCTTGTAACATTCTTGATCGCAGATGTGATCAGTTTGAGCAGTGCATGAGTACATGCTTTGTCGTTTGATGACTTTATTCACAGTCACATTGCAAGCTATTCATGTCTGAAACATTTCTAAAGTGCAAATAAGCATTCAGATCTATGCATTCAATTCTGATGTGCATTGCAAGAGTGCTTTCTGCTTTCTGAAAATTATTACGCATTTTTATCATCTTATTGCTCAGATGCAATCTTTGTGCTGAGATTGCATTAATATCTGCGACACGTTCTCTGTACTTTTCTCATCATTGATTTCATTGATCTTTGTAATACTGCATTATTACAATGCTATCGCTTGTTGAAATCATTGTGAAGAAGAGAGTATGTCATTTACATCTTAACTGTATCTTTGCATCTTTTTGAATGAAAACATTCAGAAGTACTATTTTCTTGATGATGAGTAAGCGAGAAATGACATGATTAACTCTTGTCAAATAAGCGCATATTAGTTTGCATGCTTGTTTAATCTCTTGCATTCAATTGTTGACTTGACTGTGTAGCGTGATCTTGTTCTGTAGCATGTTCAAATGAACATGTAGTGAACTCATGTATGTTTCTGTCTTTAAAGTTTCAATGTTTACTCTTTTGAATATTTCTGTTACGTGACACAGAGTCTGATTCTGAAGTGTTTCTAGTCTGCGTTCTTTGCTCAACAATTCATTTTTCTTGTCACGCTGATGTCAGACTGATGCTTTGAATGCAATTTCTGATCTCACTACTGCTGAGTATACTTGTCTCGCTTTTGTGAAGATAGCTTTTCATGTGAAGACTTTAAGATGACTAAGTGTCAGCATTCTTGTGACGTGATTCATCTTTATTTGTTAAAGATGCACGCTTTATTGCAGTTTCATGTTCAGTTGCATCTTTAGAACTTGTACGTCTGATTTCAATTTAATAACTGAGTTTTCTATTTGTATGCTAATCATCATGTCAAATCTCTTCGATTTTCTAGTGAAATATGTAAGCTCATACTTTTCTGATGCAAACGTTGCGTCATAAATGCAAGCTCATTTCACGCAGACATAATATGCTTTGCTCAATATTTTGCAAATTTCTTCAATGAATCTGTTGTAGACTAAAATGTTAATATCATTTACGAAGTCAAGCACTTTGATTTTAATTCTCAATGCTTCGCATTTTTCAATTAAACTTGCGTTGAAGAATAGAAAGAGAATCAATGAAATGAGAAATCTCTGCAATATGTTTGCGTTTATCTTATGTATGTCACTCGTTTGTTCATCAAATATTAGCAACGTCTCTCAATTCTTTAAAAAGCTGCGTGTTCATTCAATTATGTAACTCAACATTCTTTTCATTTTCAGCATATGCAGAAGTCTGACGTGTGAGACTTGATTGAACGCTTCAATGACATCTAAGCTTAGCATGAAGATCACATATTTGATTTCACAGTCTTACACTGTGAACTTGATCTATTAGTAAATCTAACGTTGAAATCATGAATCATTTACATCTCACTCTCATTTAAGCATTTGATAGCATGTGATGAGTCTCAACTATGTCACTCAGTCTTTTGATCATGATTGACTTCAGCACTTTGCTCATGATATTGAACAAAGCAATGAGTCAATACGTCTTTGAATTAATATAGTTGCTTTTCTTCAATTTATGTAGTACTATTGTTTGAGTCTTTTTGAACTGCTTCAAATGATACTTATGTATCATGCATACATTGAATAAACTCGTTAGTACTGAGATCAGTTTTGCAAGATTCACTTGAAGTGCTCTGTTTGAAATATTTGAAGCGCTTAATGCTTTGTCTGCTTTTACTCATCTGATTGTCTGCTTCACTTCATCTTCTGTGATGCATGAATTGAATGAGACTGTTAGAAATATAAATGATTTTGCGATGTCGTTGACATTCACTTGAGAAGATAAGAAAAAGAACTTTCTTCGCAGTATCTTGATTTTTTTCTCGAACGTTGTTGTCATATGATCAATGTCACTTCGCTTCAATGACGAAAACTGAGAAAGCTTTTTAGATAGCTGACTTTCGATTCTAACTCATTTTGCAAAGCGTCATATCGATTTGAGTACTTCGCTCAGCTCATGCATTTGTGATCTGAAGTGTGCGTATTTCGTTTGTCGAATGATCTTGTTTTTATGATCGTTGTGCTTCAGATATTCATTTCACGCTTCTAATGTGTCTTGCGTTTTTCATATAATTTGCAGTCGTTCTGATTTCATTACTATTTCGAAGCAGCTTTGATTTCAAAAGTCTCTTGCTCAATTTGATGACTTTGTCAAGAAGATAAATTTCTCGATGATCTTCTGTAACACTCTGATAATCTTGCACACTCTGTCATTCATCATAGTCTTGTTGTCTAGAAAGCGTTTCAAAGATAGATGTATTCGCAGATAAGCACTTAATGCTTCTGTATTCATTTTCTTTCAAAGTCATCAAGTTGAGAGTTGCATTGAGATTGTTTGTAAACATAGCTCTTGCACTTGCGTGTTAAATATAACAATGAAAAAATGATTGTCACATGCAATGATAATGTTAGTATTGACAAATGTCTTTGAAGAGATGCGCGAAGCTCACTGTTTTATTTACTCTGAGATTGAGTGAAACTTTATATTGCAATCATAAATTATCAAAGAATCATGCAATTCTGAAACAGATTCAGATGATTAATGATCATTGAATTCTTTGTTATGATATGTATCAGATCAATATTGAGTTGATTAATCATAAGAAAGTTTGCAAAAGTTGAAACATTTAGTTTTATGCTGTAAATATGCAAGAATATTATATGATTCTTAATTATTTATAATTAAATGAGATCAACTTGAATATTCATTGATGCAAACGTTGCTGATCATATTGAGAAAACAGCATTCAACATGCAAAGCAAGTATAAATTAATCTGTGCAAAACATTGAAATTTGTTGAGTTAACAATGCTTGTAACTAAGAAAAAGAAAGAGACTTATGTAACTTTGTCATATCAACTGCTATTTACAGATAAATTATTGCAGAACACAGATCAACAGACTGCAAGATGCAATGCACTTCAAGCAAAAGAATTAGAAATATTCTTTGCTATTCAAGATTTCAAGAAAGTGTTTTCTGAGATTCTTTCTAATAGTTTGAACACGCATAATCAGATGAAACATTTCATTAATCTGATGAAAAGCAAAATGTCTTGCATTGAGTCTATTTATAAAATGACATGAAATAAGCTCGCTGTGATACAAGACTATCTAGACAGCATGCTAAAGAAGAAATGAATTCATTTATTAAGTAGTTCTGCAGAAGCATCTGTATTGTTTGTAAAGAAGTTGAATGAAAGTCTTTATTTATGCGTGAATTATCATGATTTCAATGAAATAATAATAAAGAACAATTACTCATTATCTCTACTGTTTGAGACGTTGAATTACTTTGCTCATGCAAGACACTTTATCAAAATTAATGTTTGCAACATTTATCATTGCATTTGAATTTGCAAGAGCGATGAATGAAAAACGACTTTTCATACACACTACAATCAGTTTAAGTATCAAATAATGCTTTTTGAACTGATAAATGCTTCTGCAATCTTTCAGTTTTATATAAATCACGCACTTAAGTCATTTTTGAATATTTGTTACATGATGTATTTTAATGATATCTTAGTATATTCTGAGACGAAAAAGCAGCATTGAGAGCATATATGCAAGATTCTTCGCACGTTACTGAAACATCAACTGTATATTAAGTTGTCAAAATGCACTTTCAATTGCAGCAAAGTTATCTTTCTGAATTTTGTGATAGAATGAAGAAATATTCAAATGAAGTGATCTTGTATCAACGTAATCACTAACTGATCTGAGTTCAAGTCTGTAAAGAATATTCTTGTATTCTTGAGATTTGCAAGATTTTATCAACAATTTATAAGAAAATTCTTTCAAATCATCATGTTCTTGACAGATTTAATCAAGAATGCGAAGAAAAAAAGAATATGTTTATTCTTGACAATGACAATGAAAGCAAGAAAGACTTTTGAAAGATTGAAAACAGTTTTTATCAATGCTTTCATTTTGAAACACTATAATTGAGATGCAAATCTTCATATGAAGATCAATGCATTCAATCATGAAGTTGAAAACATGCTTAGTCAAAAGAGTAAGATTAATTAATAACATTTCATTATGTATTATAGTTATAAGTTTAAAAAAGCTAAAGTTTTTTTTCTTTCTTCATTAAGTGCATGCAGTTTATGACTATGACACTGTCTAGACGCTGTATGTATGCTAAGTTACATGTAATCTGATCAAAATCACTGCTTTATATCTTCTCGTTGATCAATCACATCGATAGTTTGTGTATACAAGCGCTCTCGCTCAAACTCTCGCAATCATACTCTCATTTTTCTTCGTTTCTTCATACTTTTCGCGTTCTACTATTTCGTTTCTAATAGTCATTTTCTCGTCGTAATTCGAGTATTTTTCAAATACTTTAATGTTGTGATTCTTTCGATTTTGATGATGAACAGCATCAATATGATGTCTGTGTTTTTGAGCTGAGTCTTTTTCTTAAGCTTTATCTGCTCTGATCTATAATGCTTGCAATTTAGTAGTAAATGCTTTGACGTTTGACTCGCATTGCATATTTCATAGCATTTGTTCAAATTGTTCTCTGATAATCGATGCAAATAACTCTTGAAATAGTCGTGTTTCATTTTCAACTGAATAAAGATTGAAAACGTTAGTCTATCGATTTTTCTAAGCTTTTTTAGTGATTTCTGACTTAAATTCACGTTCAATATGTGCTTTTGATAATGATTTTTCTTCTTGATGCTGCTTTTTCAAACATTTAATCATTGTAATTTCATCTCTTTGCAAATTTGCTTTTTGACGAAGCTTATGATGATTGCTTTCATGTTGTTGATAACTGATAATTCTTGAGCAGCGCTT